>Ga0308157_10001199_pt1 | contig 58111 bp, 49 predicted proteins | sample PhyBR1_FD_201035 | JGI IMG/M metagenome (GOLD analysis project Ga0308157, IMG submission 201035) | Phyllosphere microbial communities from UC Gill Tract Community Farm, Albany, California, United States - DLSLB.R1 | ecosystem: Host-associated > Plants > Phyllosphere > Unclassified | place: USA...
TCGGTAAATATGTTTCATCGTATTTGTTTTATAGCAATATCGGAACCGTGGGAGCTGAACGTCCCGGTAGTGGTTTTAACGGGTACAGGTATCCCTTGAATGGGGGCTGTACCTTTTTTAATTTTTGCTGGGCAAAATAATGGGGTTTTTGTTAGCTCATCAGTTGTTAATTGTTGATGTTTAATTTTTGACGCCGGGTGTTGGTGCCGGGTTCATTTAAGAGGCTATATTTTCTTCATAGGTAGCAATTTTAGTTTAGGCGGCGCGAGGCCGTTTTGGTTTGAGGTACAGGGATTTGGTGAAGTCCCTGTACCGTTCTTTTGACTGGATAGTGTGGTGGGGATAGGGAAAGGAAAGGATTTTTCATAGAAATAGGAATAGTTAATGATCAGCAGGGCGGGCTTCGGATGGAGGTGCCCTGCTTTGCTGTTTGTGGCGCCCTAAATGATGGCTAGTTTTTTTTGTTTTTCTGCCAGGTGTTGTGCTGGGTTTTTGTATGGCGTAACCACTTTATGGGCATTTATTGTTATTCCATTTTTTCTATCGGATGCTGTTATATTGCCGGGTGTTGCACTGGGTTCTTGTATGGCCAACCACTTTATGACCGTTTATTGTTATTCTATCGCATGCCGTTATATTACTGGTGGCAACACCGGGTTTAATGGTATAATATTATACAATTGGTATCAAGAGAAACATTTCTGTGAAGTGATTTTGCAGGAAATTGGAAACCTGATTATTGTTGAGATGCTACTTTGGAAGTTGAGAAATTATTGTTTAGTTATAAACCGATTCTTTCCAACTTTCGTTCTTTCCGCCGGGGAAACCGGGATACAAGAAAAGGGGACTTTATTGGTTCCCTTTTCAAAGCGTTTGTTGGTCTGGATCTTAAAGGGTTCTGGAGGACCGACATCTACCGATCTATGCTCTCCAATGTACATTACCAGCACATGCTTGACAGGATGCTGCACTTCCATGCGATATCGCCGGGATTCATTGCTTTGATGAAGCCTCTTCTGGGACTGATCCATGCAGAAAAGGGAAAATTGTTATTGTCAAAGGGGCAGAAACCAACAAGGGTATGGTATATCCTGGAAGGTTTTGTCAAGGAAACCAGTTATGATTGGGGGATCGGGAGGACGAGTTGGTTTTGGGTGGAAGGGGATTTTGTATATGCGTATCCTGGGTTTTTCTCTCAAGGGACTGCCATAAATGATATTGAGGTCATTGATGATGCGGTGCTGATCGAGATCAGTTATGAAAAGTTTATGGAACTGCGGAACGGGTTTGAGGAGGTGCCGCTGTTGGTGGAAAAGATCAGGGATCATTATGATGGGCAGCGATTGGAGCATGCCTCGGATGTGCTGGTTTTGAAGGCTGCAGATCGGTTCAAAAAGTTTATTTTGGAAAATAAGAAACTGTTCGGGGTGGCAAAGAGGAGGGATATTGCCAGTTTTTTGGGGATCAAGGATGATAGTTTGAGGAGGTTTGGGTAAGGTATTCTAGTTGATTCTTGACTAGGTTTCAGCTTCGCTTCCTCTCGTTATACTGCTTCGGGTGTGCATAAATAAATTGTTTCTCGTTTCCAGTGAGTTAACTTGCTGGGCTTTGTAAATGGATAAGAAGGTGGTAGTTTTGTGTGATGAGGGTTACGGTAGTTGCTATTTTAGAGACAGAGTTTAGTCAAGAGCCAGCACTTGCAAAGATTATGAACAATAGATTGCTAACAGTCGCAAAAGAACTACAGGACCTTCATCTGTTCAGTCTTAGTGAAATAAGATCGCCGGTACATTCGCTCACTATCTACTTAAGTTATAACCAGAAATATAAAATCCGTTATCGGATGATGGATGAGGTGCCGGCAGATGTCGCATACCTGGTGGCTGAAAGATGTGGCCGCTTAGGATATATACTTGATAAGCTTATGGTAACAGCACCGAGTAAGATAGTGTGATAAAGGTTTTTCAAATTTAAAGATTGAGAGTAAACCAGGTGCGTTCCCAGAAACGTTAGTGCCTACCAGTTGCACTTTTTGGGCGGTTTCTGTGGATGAACAATGTGTGAGCGTGTTTTGGATTGTTTTTGGAGTGCGTATTGATTAGAGCAAATGGTTATTATTCAGCACAAATACAACTTTTGTCAGATTGCAAAAAAGTCGGTAGTACAGATTCTACTACTTTTTATTATCCCCAATGATTGCTGTTGTTTACATCAATAATTAGGTTACACGAAATCCTAATATGTCTTTCTTCAAGTTGAATCTGCTTCATTATTGGGGTAAAATTTATATCTTGGTACATTAAACGCTCAATATCCAATTCAGTGATTTTATTGATTAGGCAGCCAATAAGCTGCAATGCCTTGCTGTTTTCAACGCCCTTTTATCTAGAGTTTAACGCTTGAACCAAATTTAGCTGGACAAGTACTTGTGGTTTGTTTTATGCCCCTTTCCTTAATGCTTTTCTACAATATTATCAGGGATGCAATAAACAGCTATAACACAGGGTCGCTACCCTATTTTTCCTTTATAGGCTTTATGACCGTTGCCGGGGTTGTACCATCTCTATATGCTGTAGTGAAATATCCCGCTTTCCTGCATGCGGTTCCTGCGCATCCTACTGGTTATTGCTGTGCTGTTGTTCGGGATTTCCAGCCTGATGGAAACAACTAGGTTAGGGTGCAAATTGATTATTTGTTCTACACATAGCAGGGGGAATGATTTTCTAGTCGTTACAGTTAGTATGGAAATACATAAGAAATAGGGGACTGGATTTTATTTGGCACTGATGAAGATTGGACCAATACTGATAGTGAGCTAAATTTCTATATTTGTGACTCAAATTACGCCCAAATGATAGATATAGCTGAAAACCCGGAAGAGCTGAACTTTTCCAATCCATTTGCAGATAGAGACAGTGTTAGCCTTGAAGAATACCTAGAAGTATTCAAAACCAGGATTAATCAGGAGAGTGAACGACTATTTATTACTGAATTTATTTTTCCGTTATTGGGGACTGAAAATATTAAGTATGTTATCCCGCAATATCCTTTTCTGGATTCTGAGGGCAGAAGCAGGCGCATAGATTTCGCCATCCGTTATCAGGGCCGAAAAATTGCTCTCGAGATTGATGGGGAAAGCTACCACAGTGAAGGAGTGGTATCAAGGGAGGCTTTTGATGACGGACTGAACCGTCAAAACGAGATTTTAGGTGCAGGTTGGTCACTCTTGCGCTATTCCTATACACAGCTTCAATCCCCAGAGTGGCGCAGCAGGGTATCCGCTTCGCTGTTTTCACTTTTTAGAAAGCAGGCTGCCGGGCTTTTAAACCAGCAACTCATTGAGCCCAACTACCTGCAGAAAACGGTACTTGAATCACTGGATTACTACCGCTCAAAAGGTTGGAAAAAAGGTATAGTGATACTGCCAACCGGAACAGGAAAGACTTTTTTGTCTGCTTTTGATAGTTTAAATGCCCCAGGCCGGATTTTGTTTATTGTGCATCGTTTGGCCATACTCATGCAAGCCAAGGAAGCATTTGAAAAGATTTATCCTCAGAGCACTATTGGGCTATTGACGGGTGAGGAGAGGGAAAATGTTGAAGACAGTAAAATCCTTTTTGCTTCCAAGGATAGCCTGCGTTCACCTAATGTTTTGGCGCAGTTGGCCTCTGATGCTTTTGATTACATCATCGTTGATGAAGTCCACCACGGACAGGCACCGTCCTATCAGCTGGTTTTAGATCATTTTCAACCCGGCGTGTTTATGCTTGGACTTACCGCTACACCAGATAGGCTAGACCGGAAAGATATTTTTGAGCTCTTCGACTACCAGAAAGTTTTTGAATACAGCTTGAATGATGCTATTGAGAACGGGTTTCTTGTGCCCTATACCTATTACGGGTTAAAAGATAATATCGATTATACTAATATTCGCCACAATGGTAACAAATACAGTGTTGCGGATCTGGACCGAAATCTCATTATTCAGGAACGTAATGAACGTATTTTTGAAGAATATTTGTTAAAAGGCCTTGGCAACAAAGCACTTGGTTTCTGTATCTCCATCAAACACGCAGAGGCAATGGCAGCATTTTTCAACAAAAAGGGTATTCCTAGCTGCTCAATTACCTCTACAAGCCCAAACCGTGAAGAACTTATTAAAGGGTTCAGGTCTGGAGAGTACCATGTGGCTTTCACTGTTGACCTTTTCAACGAAGGCATCGATTTCCCGGACTTAAGAGTACTCCTTTTTTTAAGGCCGACTGAATCTAAAACAGTCTTTTTCCAACAACTCGGCCGGGGACTTCGTCTTTGCGGAGGAAAAAGTGAGGTGGTTATTATTGATTTCATTGGAAATTACAAAAAGGCGAATCAAATCCGCAAATTCTTGTCCGGCAGCACTAATGAGGAAGGAGACACGCAGGGAAATAACGCCAGGGGTGCAAAGAACCTATATGAATACAATCCGAAATGTACTGTGATTTTTGAGGCTGAAGTGGAGCAAATACTCGACGCACAGGATGCTGCCGCACGGGAAATCACTAAGGAAGATTTAATCGAAGCTTACTATCAACTTAGTGAACAGCTGGGACGTAAACCGAGTCAGGGGGATATTAACAGTCAGGGGATGTACCGAATAGGAAAATACCAAAGCGTGTTTGGTTCCTGGAGCCGTTTCTTAAAAGAAATTGGTGAACATACGGAGTTTAGTTATCATTTCCCGCAAGGTACTCACCTTGGGCATATATTATATGTTTTAAAGTCAGTGGGCGATGGAAATATTGAACAGACTAGATTCAAGGCCGAAAACGTCAGGTTTTCCGGTGGATATGACAGCGGAGTAGCAGGAAATTTTCAACGTAAAGTAAAGTACATGCTTCAGGCTGGTATGGAGATGGGCTTACTCACTGACTTCCGCGAACAGGCGCTTAATACAGACTTCCAGCTCAGTCTAACAACCAAAGGCCAGAGAGTCTATGAAATTCTTAAACCCCTACTAAAGGCTGAGGATCTAGGCTTTGATCCCGGAGATGTGTTTTCTTGGGCGATGCCGATTGAGTCGACCGTTAATTCCAAAATATGGACCCTTATCCAGGCTAACCAGGAGGGACGGGCGCATCTACGGAGTATCTTACTCGAGATGGATGCCGTTGGGCTCCTGTTAAGATACCTTTATACTATTCAGCGAAAAGCTGAGGTGCTGAAGTCCTCAATTTATGACGATTTTTTTCAGGCACCGTTTGTCAAAGACTATCTGGACCGGCACGGACTTGAGGTACCAACCAGAGATGTTATCATTAGGCGGATTCCCTTTTTGCTGAATATCCTTAGCGCATTGGGTATCATTAGCCAAAGCAGCTCAGCAATTCAAATTCAAGGATTTATTCCCTCGGATGGTGTGATTAGGCTTGCTCAGCAAGAAAGCCCTCAGATGCTCCAGTCAAGAAGAGAAAAGTTACTCCACTTTGCCCAAACAGGGGAAATAATCCTAGAGGAGGAAGAATTATCTCAGGTTCGTGAAAACTTTGGAAGAGATTTTCTACGTCCAGAATATTTTTTAAAAATAGAAAACCTTTAATACTTTTGGCTAACAAATCACACTTTAATCACGCCCACAGGGCGATGAATGCGCTGAAGAAAAGTGGAAAGAAGCATCGTGCAGATATCCAGCCTATAGGGGTCGAGAAGACCATACACGCGCTTTTTATCCAAGATGCGGTTGAATTTTTAAAGACGCTGCCCGATCAGAGCGTACAGCTGGTTTTGATCGATCCTCCCTATAATCTGGATTTGGATTATTGGGACACTTTTGATAATTACCTCCAGTGGGCTAAACAATGGCTTGATGAGCTTTATAGGGTAATGGCAGCAAATGCTAACTGCGTTATTTTTGGTGGTTTCCAGTATCAGGATTTAAAGAAAGGGGATCTGTTGGAGATCCTGCATTATACCCGCCATCAGACTAAACTCAGATTTACTAACCTGATTATCTGGTACTATAAAAATGGTATGAGCGCCCACCGTTTTTTTGCCAACCGGCACGAGGAGGCGGTCTGGCTTACCAAAAGCAAAGACTATTATTTCGATTTGGATTCCGTAAGGGTACCTTATGACGAAGCCTCAAAAAAACTGGCACTTCGCGACAAGCGTCTTATACCAGAAAATATCGAGAAAGGTAAAAATCCAACCAATGTATGGGAAATTGGCCGCTTGAATGGTAATTCCACTGAGCGGGTAGGGCATCCCACCCAAAAGCCTCTTGAAATTGTTCGTCGTTTTATACGTTCGCTCAGTGCACCAGGCGCTATCGTTCTAGATTTTTTTGCCGGTTCCGGCACTACAGGCAGGGCATGCCTGGAAGAGGGAAGGCATTCCATTTTGGTTGATTCAGAAGAAAAGTTAGTTGCGTATTTCGATGCCCATCTGAAACAGATCCCCGACTCCGAACCGATATTGCCTTATGAAATTTTTGTCAATCACCCACTAGAGGATGTATTGAAAGAAATGAATCTGCAATATAATAGTTCGGCAAAAAGGGATTAAGTCTTCCATGTTTTAGTCACTAATGTCTTATTATTTTTTATTTTGTGCCTAGGCGCTTATTACGGATAAGTATCCTGAAATATGGGCTTTTGCCATTTATGCGTAAATCCCGGTCATCATCTCCCTTTCTGAACTTAATCAGCTCGAACTGGTCAGGGTTAAATTTGTGTAGAAAAGTTATCGGAACACCCATCGCTCCACCAAAATCCATAGGGATATCTTGGGTTTTATTTACATTAATCCCATCATAATTATCATAACTAGGGTAGGCGGTTTCATTCCCATAATACTTTTTACTTAGCACGATATCCTCATGTCTTTTCGCATTATCCAAATTAGTCAGCCATAAACAATTATTGGGTGAAATTATCCGGTTGCCAAGTCCGTCGATTCTAGTCTCTGTACCGTATAGTTCATAATGTGCAGGTACAATGAAGCCAGATATACCACGGCCTAGGTGGATGCCTAACCAGGTTTTGTTTTGTTGGATGAGCTTAAAGATTTCCTTATAGGTTATTGCATTAATATTTGCAATAACTAAAAACTTTTTATTGAAACTAATTAGCTGGTCTATGTAGGCGCGGAAAAGAGAAAAAGGCGGATTGGTGACAACGATATCAGCCTGATTTAGCAAATCAATACTCTCCTGACTACGAAAGTCTCCATTGCCGCGAAAATGGGTAATAACGCATTCTGCAGGTTCTCCTGCCTCCCTGACAGTATATTCGAGCCCATACGCGATCTCTTGCGATTGACCCGGTTCCTGATCGTCATGCTTATAGCAAGCAGTAATCAGCTTTTTTAAACCTAGCGAGCTGAAATTGTCTGCGAAGTAATTAAAAAAGTTACTCGACTTGGGATCATCGCAGTTACAATAGACAACTTTGTCTTTAAAATGACTGGTGTAATGTTGTAGTTCCTGCTCGATGTCAGCACGAAGGGTGTAGAATTCATCCTTTTTATTCTTTTTAGCGTTTTTCAATAAGGAATGCTCAACGTTTCTGGCCATCTTCAGTTTTTTAAAGGTTGCGAATTTAGTTTTTTTTTACCGCTGAATGGACTGTTTTAGCTTTTTTTGAAAAAGAAGTTCAGCGCTATTATTGTAAGTAGCATTAACAGGCGATGGATTTTTAGCAACATTTAGTGCATCAAGTGGCTGAATATTACAAACATAATGCTGATAAACCCTTGTCTGTAAAGGTACATAAAAAACCTGATATATGCTAAAAAAATTAGTATTTTTTTTGAGCAAAATCTGAATTGCTAAAGGTAGATGAATAATGCGGGATAAAATGAAAAGAGTTTTATTAATGTTTGTCAAGGATTTAATTGGTAGTGAGGCATAGGCTGTACTAAAAATTAAAGACAGCTGATATGAAAAATTTTGTAGTCGTATGTTGATTCTGCTTACGGTGTCCCAGATCATTAAAGACTCAGATCACCCCGATTGGCGTGACCCATAAGGGGCGCGCCTCCCGCGATATCTCCCTGCGGAGGATGCAGCTGCAACCGCTCACGCTGCTTTTGATTATATCTTTAGTGTTTTTATCTTGTTTCTTGATATTTCTGGCAGATGGTGGGATGCAGCATGTAGATTTATCCCTAAATACATTAATTGTGTTAGGATTAAATCTCACCTCATGTTTGACAAGTTTACTATCTTAGCGCTATTGGGCCATGTCCAAAAAACATAAATAAAACGACTCTCTATGGCAGTAAAATGGAATATTGTTTATCGCGAATTGGCCGAAGCATTTGCGGTATTTAGAAATAAGCACGGAAAGGAGGCAGGCGCTGAAATTTACAGGATATTAAACCGTGATGAGCGTTTCCAGATGAGTAACCAATGGTTTAATAAATACAGTAATTATGACGATCAGTACATAGACCCGGTCATTCTATTTTCCAGTCTAAATTCATCTAAAGCCAAGTTAGAAAACAGATTGATCAGAATTAACCATCTTTGCCGTATTTTTCTAGAAAAAGCTTACAGCGAAGTGGATTTCATTGGATGTCCCACACCGATTACCATAGATTTGATGTCGGTTAGGAATAAATCTACTCAGGAGACACTATGGTCGATTTTTGAAAACATCATGAAATTTGGGCAGTCGTTTTTAGACCAAGATATCTTTGACAAACTGAAGTATGTCAGGGGGATGGATACCGTTTCGTTTACAATATTTTTATTTTGGATTGATGCTGAGCACTTTTTACCGCTGGATAAGCACACAGTTGGGTATTTGATCCAGTTAGGCAAAATGGATAAGATACCTGCAGGCTATAAAGACTATTGGGCAATTCTAAACAATCTGGAGATGTCATTCATTGAGGTCGCCGAGGTTGCTTACAAAATTTCTACTGGGCAAACTGACCCTGAGTTCCATTCGCCAATTGAGGACTCTGAAAAGGACATGGGCAGACCAGTCGGAAATTTCCGTTTACTCGGGGTGAGACCGATGGCAGGATTGAGGGAAGAGGTTATCAAGGTACTCGAAGTAAATAAACACTACACGTTTTACAATGCATTCGATCTAACTGATTTCAATACCATCACCTATCGCCCTGAGTTAGATGTTCAACTTTATTCGACCAGGGAGATGAAGATAAATATTTCATCAATTGTCGGTAAGAACGGGAGGGGTAAGAGTACCCTAACCGAATTGATCTATAGGGCAATTAATGTCCTTGCCGAAGCACATAGGGATATATATACGGAACTTGAAAAGATTCCCGAACTCAATCTTGAACTCTACTATTTAAGTGATTTTCTTTACTGTATCCGGTTTATAAACAGTAATGTCCAGATATTTAGGTACGAGCAGGTAGATAATACTTTTATCAATCCCTCAATTGTGCCGATTGAGCAATTTGACCTTGGTCAGCTCTTTTATACTATTGCAATAAACTATTCCCTTTATGGGCTTAACAGTGCCAACATTGGCCGTTGGATTAAGTCTCTTTTTGTAAAAAATGATGGTTATCAAGTTCCCATTGTGATGAACCCATATCGGGATAGAGGGAATATAGACGTGAATGTAGAACAGATTTTGACCCGGCAAAGGCTGATGGTCAATCTACTTTTGCCCTTTACAGAAGGAGAAGGGCAATTTGACTTAAGAAAGCTTACTGATAAGGAGTCTGCAGTCTCGGTGAGCTATAAACTCAACCAGACAAAATTCAAGAACCTTTACAGCTATAAAAAAAGACCAAACCTGTCAGAAACCATAACAGTTGGATTTGACCGGGCTTCGGGGTATTATCTAGAGATCTTAGATTATGTATGTAAAAAGTTTGACTTAGATAATGGGCTCATACCGCGGGATATTACTCGTTTGAATACCCTGGTAGATTATGCGTTCGGATATATCCTTCAAAAGCTAATCAACATATCCAGAAGCTACGGCTATGGCTATTTCGACACTGAGTCCGGCGAGTTTTCAGATTATACAACGTTTATTGACCAGCTGTCTGGTAATTATAGCCACATTACCAATAAGCTACGACAGGCCATAAATTTTATTAAGTATGATCATGTGAGGTCATTTTTACCGGAAAATAGGCTACCTGATAACGTGCCCATCTCTATAAGTGAGCTTTCCAGTGAAATTGAAAAAACAATTGGAAATGCTAACGACTCACAGCTCGATACCATCCAAATGGTTCCTCCAGCTTTTTTGGTTCCAAAAATTATACTCGATAACGGCAGTGACCTGGATGACCTAAGTTCAGGTGAAAAGCAGCGTATTTATGCAATAAATTCATTAATCTACCACCTTTATAACTTAAATTCGGTCAGTGTAGAGGAGGATTTGGTAACCTATCGGTATGTTAATATTATCTTTGATGAAATTGAACTTTATTTCCATCCGGAAATGCAGCAGGATTTTATAAATTACCTGCTATTATATCTGGAAAGGATAAATTTGGATAGGATTGCTGCCATTAACATTCTTATAGTGACACATTCCCCATTTATCCTTTCAGACATCCCTAGTACCAATATTCTTTTCTTGGGCAAAACAGACCAGCATATTCGCACTTTTGGATCAAACATCCACGACCTGTTGGCGAATAGCTTCTTTATGGAGGCTTTTATGGGTAATTATGTTAAGAAGATCATTGGTGAACTTGCCGATTATTTGAATCCAAAGGTTAAAGATCCTGATGGATGGTCAGAAGCAAAATCGCTTATTGCCATTGAGCAGATTGGAGAACCCCTGATCCAAAGGAGGCTTAAAGAAATGCATTTTGCAAGATTCAAACAAAATATAAACAGGCAAGAACAGATAGCAAAATTAGAAGAAGAACTATTCAGGTTAAGACGTGAGACAAATACTCAATAATCAGCAGCTAAAGGATAGGGTCAAAGATTTTAATGAAAATCTTTTCCGAACCGGAAGGGAGGATGATTTCGAAATGCCTTACCAGCGCTTGCGAACGCTCAATAAACATGTTCGTTTTAATACGGCAGATTATGACGGAATACAGACAGGTAGGCTTTTCAGATACATCAAAAAAATCAGAAAGCATTATTTAAGGATTCTTAATGCTGATGATGACGAAATTACCAAACTGATTTCCGAGTTTAACAGCATCATACCAAGTGACCGGATCAACGAGAAGTTTTGGAAAGATGTCGTGCGCGCAATGCGTTACAATGCGCTGCGCGATCAGGAGTTCTTAAAGATCCTGCGTCCCTTGGGAATAAAAACCTGCGTATACTGCCATTCTCAGCTTACCTTGGTGGTAAAGAAGAAAATTGCAAAAATAAGGAATGAGGCCAGGCAGGTCAATGTGGGAGATGTACTTCAATGGAAGGGGCTTTTGGAACTTGATCACCGCTATCCGAAATCGGAATTCCCGTTTCTTTGTACATCATTTTTTAATCTTTATCCGATCTGCGGTTCTTGCAACAAGGCGAAAAGCGATAACCCTTCAGGGTTTACACTATACCATACTGGGCCATTATTGAATGTTTTTCGCTTTGGGCTAGCTGACAATGCGGTGGTGCAGTACCTTAATGACAAAGATCCCGAAAAAATCAAAATTACTTTTAGCCACGTAGATCCTGGAGTACCGGAAAATGAAAAGCTAGCCAGCGATTATGACAAGATGTTCAGTATATCCGGAATATATGGTGCTCAAGTTGATGTTGTTGAGGAGCTTATTAATAAGCAGCAGGTATACACAAAACATTATAATAAAGCGCTGCTCGATGATTTTGCAAGCCTGTTTCCGGACCAGGGAATGTTTACAAGACTGGTAATTGGTACTTATGAAAAAGAGGATGATATTTTTAGGCGTCCCCTGACAAAGTTTATACAGGACATTGCCAGAGATATCCAACTCATTGACGAGCAAGGAAATCTTTGTCAACTGCCTGAAAAAGGTTAGATTGAGCAGGGGCAAACTGAAGACGGATCAATGATGCAAGGTCCTATTTATGTGTATTTTTGGGGTTCCGCTAAAAGTGGGGAAGAACCACTTTTAGCGAAATCCCCATGAATGGAGCAATACCGAAAAATAAAAGGCACTTAATTAGGTATTTTAGATATACAGAAAATACGGACTAATCTTTTATATTTATTGATCAACTTCTTTGCGTTGACCAGAATATGAGCCAGAGAACACAGAATCACATTATTGAAGATGAATCAAGGCGTTTTTTTAGTGGCCTTTTGCCAAAATCTTGGGTATACCGGAATAAACATGAAGATTATGGGATAGACGCCGAGGTAGAAATATTTGATGCAAAAGGTAATGCCACAGGTTTGGTATTTTGGGTTCAGTTAAAAGCAACTGCATCGAAGGATTCCAAAACCATCAAAAGTGTAACTTTTCAAAATGACAAAATTGATCAGTTAAAAAGCTACGAACTGCCGGTATTGATTGTCAGGTATTCCTCGGAAAAGAAAGTGTGCTATTTCATGTGGGTTGCAGGTATAATACAGCTAAACCGGAACGCAAAGTCAACCAAAATTTATTTTTTCGATGAGCATTTTTGGAATAACGAATCGCCGGATAACATTTACCGTCACCTAAATAGACAGACGAACATAAAAAGGGGGAATCTGAGGTTTCCGGTAAAGACGTTTTTAAAGAGGACGCCCACTGATGGAAAATCACGGATTCCCTATTCCCGGATAACATTTTTAAAGAATAACTTATCAAGCCTTCCCAAATATTTTTCGCTGACAAATGAGGAAGGAGATTCATCACTTCAAATATTAATTGAAGAAACTATGTTGGTTTTTTCAATTTCCGATCTTGCATTCTCATCTTTGGGATTTGGTGGGGTTTTTATCGACTCAGAGGATCCGGAAAAAGTCAACAGCGCTATTTTACTTGCATTTTGTACCTCACTATTCGAGCTGAACAGGGATGACTTAGCCAGCAGCGTCTTTTTTGAAAACGGCCTCTTTGCCATTGCTAAAGCAGATCATGTTTATCTTGCCCGTTTTCTTCCGCATCTGTTATTGGGGCTCTATTTCTCGAGAACAATGGAGCTATTGTGTGACCATTTATCGCAGGAGCCCCAGGAAAATAATTTTCTGGAGTCTGCAATCAATATGATCATCCTGCCAAAGAGAGGCGACTACAGTGAGGATGAACTTCGTCTTGTGGAGAATTTTCTTCAGCTTTCATTAAAACTGAACGACATACCCGGCAATGATTTTGGCAAGGGAACGAGCTGTTACAATTTAGGGAATTTCTATCGTGGTACCGGTAAACTCCCAGTGGCCTTGGATTACTTCTTCAAGGCCAGAAGGTTGAAAGCTGATTATAAGTTGCAGGCATATTTTCTTGAGGAGGTTGCAAGCATATTATTTCAGTTGGGTAGACCCTATTTTGCTGAACAGTTATTCAGAAAAGCATTTTCGCTAACCAAAGAACCTGGTTTTATCAAAGCATATATAGGTGATTGCTTGCTGTTTCAGGGAAAATACGGGGAGGCAGTAAATATTTTTGATGAATTTTTAAGCGACGAGCATAAAACCTTGGAACACCTTGATGAATGGTCACTGAAGTTTACCTGTCTTAAAACCTTACTGAAAAACGACTACCCAAAAAAGCAGAATAGAAATATAGCTCTGGGTATCAAATATGTTAAAGAAGGGAAATATGATGAGGCCATAGAGGCAGATATGCTGAATGGCTGGGCCTGGTATCAGACAGGCGTGGAACTTCACGCAACAGGCGAGCCAATTTCGGCATTCATTGCTTTCCTGATGGTTGGGTTAGTTCGAAAAGATTTCGCCGGTGTGTGGGCAAATGCGACTATGATCGGGTTCAGCAATCAATATCGAAGAATTGCTTATCATAAACGTGATAAAAATTGCTTTTTACTATAACGGACAAGATTATATCAATACGGTATCCCAGATGCTTAAAGATTCAGATCATCCTGATCCTGATGCTTTACTGGAATTAATAGACAAGGTATTGGTTAAGACTCACAAGGCGCCTATTATTATCAGATTTCTCAACAGTAACGAACAATATGATAAATTTGAACTCGAAAGCTGAATTTAGCCGGATCGCGATACCATTTTCACGGGGAGATGTATTGCGACAATAAGGGGTTTTACCACTCCCGCCATTCTTCGGTGATGTCCTCATCCACCGTGTTATAGCCTTTACGGCTTGAGGCCAGGATGATGATTTCCGCTATCTGTTCACGTTCGCTTGTTTCGATGAGTGTTTCCTCCGTTTTGTCATTTAACACATTGAGGTTGATTACAGTCGTCTTAACTATTTCCATGCCCTGTTCTTTATTTTTGGAAGCATTTATAATCACTAGGTAAGCTTTAAGTATCTTTTCACAGCTGTCGATGTCATCCATCGTATATGGAGGCTCCGCGCTTTTCATATATGATATCATTGATTCCTTTAACTCGCTGAGCATCTTATCAAAGTCCTTTTCTGCTGGCTTTGCAGAAGCTTTCGGTGAAGATTGGGTACTATCCATGGATGTTGGTTTTTCTTGTTCCTGAGTGTTTTTTTTGTGCTGCTGCGCGCAGGCTGGTAAGCTCAGAGCTGAACCGATCAGCATACTAAAAAAATGAAGTAAAGGGCGTTTGGTTTTCATATGAAGATAATCATTCTCCAAAGACTGGAAATGCTGGATTTTTATTTTGATTGTTTTGGGCGTGCCCCAAAAGGGTCGCGTCTTCCGCTGTATCTTTTGTTCCAAAAGGATGCCGCTGCAACCGGTCACGCGCTGGCGATAAGGAGTTTACCCCGCTAGTCCTTGAACCTGATAAGGTCCGGCCTACCATAGTGGCTATAATACATAAATTCCATGTTTGTGTCTTCTAATGTTAACTTGATTTTGTCCGAAAGCCTAATTCCTTGATTTATGAGATCGTTGAATACTCCTGCTCTATCTTCAAACCGGTGAAGGCGCTCTAAAATGCTGATAAATTCTTTCTCCTCCTCCTCTGTGAGTTCACGCTTTAATTTTTGATAACATTTAAACCGCGCTTCCCAGATTAGTGACGTTCGTATTGAAAAACTTAAGAAATGCAGCCAGTTGCCAGATACCCGCCGTTCATTGGCAGAACCCAAAAGTGCAAGCATCCGTAAATAGACAAATGTTCCCTTTAGCATATCAAGGGGTAAAAAGGTTCCCGTTACGCTAAGTGCACCGGATTGGAAGAAGGCATCGTGTAGTTTTTCGATGTTGTCGTAATTGGGGTTTGTATTGCAGGAAGCTAAATAAACGATTGGAGCAGCGATCTGGTGTTCGACAATCTGTCGGGGATAAATTTGCTTACCTCCAATTTGAAGGTAACAGTTTGCTGTCACTGCATCATAATTGCAGTGGCAGTCAAAAATTAATATTTGCGGACGGTGCGTCTGAATATGTTTTTTAATTTCGGTTGCATCTCCAGCAAAGGCTATTTTAAACCCATGGTTTTTCTGATATAACATAGCCATATTATAGGAATCCTTGAAATCTGTCATGTCCTCATCAAAAGAACTGAAAATAACAAGCGTATTGCTCACTGTCTTTGAACCAAGCGTGAGAGCGATCTTGCTGTAGGCAGAATAATTGTTGAGCAACCCTTGCATATTGGAGGTCTGAATTCTACATACATCACAAAGGAATCCAAGGGGAACGCCATGCACGAGCATCCATTCGATTGGGAGATCCGAAATAGCCAAAATTTGGCCGTTTCTTTTACTCAGGTATTTTTCAAGCTCGGGCTTAAGATAAACCTCCTGTAGTTTTCTCCCTAGTTTTAATATTGGTTTATGTCGTGTTTTACTCGTACGGATGCCATTTTTCTGCCCCAAACCGAAATGAGAGAGTTCGAGGTTGACTATGGAGCTTCTTATCGGAAAACGTATCGACGGTGAAAACATAAATGTCGAATGGAGATGGCAGATTCCATCAATGTTTTCCAATTGTGTTTTAATCATAAAATTTGCGGTTTCATCTCGGAATCCTTCGTCAACTATAACATTTTTTGCTTTCTTTACCGTGAACACATAGTCATCCTGCTGTTCGGCCAGAAGGATCTGCCGGATTGATTCATCATTTCCATGATCAAGCATTTTCTTGAAAAGGGGGTTATGGTAAGGAAAAACTAGGATTAGTGTTGGTAGTGCCCAACGCTCATTGATCTGATTGTCTTTTCCCCATTCCAGATGTATACCGTCGAGTTCAGTTACAGATTCGAGAATCATTTCCTGCCGGTTCTCTAATGGGGCTTTACCCCAATCAAAATGGTGAGAAAGGAAACTTAAGCCCTCTGAAATATTAATGTTGAGAACATTAGACACTAAAGGGCGAAACTCATAATAACCATCTACATTTGATATAGATTTAGGAATGGTTAATCGTATGTTTTTTAGCAATCTATTGCTTTTGCCTACCTGTTTAGCCAATTTACTTGCATCACGTCGCAGCAGTGCGAAGAAATCGGGGTAATCCATGAAATATTTTTGTTCTCTTTCAATATTAACTAGTTCGTTATTGGTATATAAAGAGTAGTAAAAATGTTCAATTTTAGATTTTTTCAGCCTTGATATTATAATTGGGAGCTCCGCCTGACATTCTTTGCTGAAAAAAAATACACATACCCGATCAAGCATTTTCATTGCAGTAAAGAAATGGTCTTCCCATTTTTTGTCCATCAGATCCGATACACTAAATAGAAGTACCTGCATCCCACTAGGATCATGAGTTTTGACATAGTTGAAATAGTCGAAATTTAATCTAAACTGTAAAAGATCTTGTGGGTAGTAACGGAGCTTGTCGAGGATGCGTTGCTCGAAATTGTAATTTGCGGTGATGATGTTGTCCGCTTCCGTTTTTTGGACAATTATATACTGTATTTTAGTTCTACTCATAAATGACCTATATTTTGTCCTTGATATGGTTTAGTGGTAGGTAGCCTGATGTTTTTTGATATCGGACATGCTCTGACTAAGATTTGTTTTATCCAAGTAATATACCGACAGGTTATAGGTTCAGCAGCTCTTTGGGTAACATGTGTTTAACCACCTGCATCGCGGACTCATTTGTTGGCAGGTACTTTAACACATAATCAATATAATCGGGTTTCGAGAAATTCCTTTTGACAATTTCCTTCAAACCTTTATGATTGAATATGGCAATTGCAGCATGATAATCTTTTCTTGAAATGATATCTTCAATGAACCTGAGTCGTGATTGGAACCATGGAGCAATTTTGATCTGGTTATTGAACTCACCGTAATTGACCTCAAGTTGTTCGAGTGAATTCGCTTTTTGCATGTGTGACTCATTGAAAACATTATTGATCTTATTGCTGACGTATCTTAAGGCCTGAAGTTGTTTGTCCTTTTCCAATTCCCTTAATATTTCATCTTTAATTGTTTCGATTTTATGCTGGGCCAGAAAGATTGAGGCCATTATTTCGAGTAATTTATCGTATAGGAAAAGGTTTTCAACTTCCGCCAATTTTAGACTGTAGACTTTATCCCCGCGTAACTTGTCCAGCCTGATTTCAGTATGGTAGTCAGAATCGATGATTCCGTATGCACGGTTATTTACGTTTGGGATTCTGTTGTATGCCTTAGTGAAATTTATTACGTTCAAACAGCCATTAACCGGCATAACAGTGAAATTTGGAAGCAGTGTCTGATAGATGCTCTGATCAGTACTTCCTTTTTCACCTTCGCAAAACAGTATATTCTTTCTGCTGCCCAATAATTCCAGCATCAGTTTTTCGGGGATTTCATTTTCGGGTATGCGGCTAATATCCCATTTATTAGGGTATTGAAAGGACCTGAGCCACACTTTGGATGCAGTATTTCTGCTGGTGGCGAAATCAAGATCGTGCGTTAGATAGATAAAGGTACAATCCTGACGATGCCTTTCCAATAAATCCCAAATCCTGGAAATTATTGTTTTATGCAGGTACATTTCGGGTTCGTCAATGATAATGAAGCCCTTAGTAGGTGCCTGGATCACTTGCGAAATCAGATAAAGCGCTGATTTTTCTCCCTCACTCAGTTTTAACGGATCGTAGCTTTCCTCATTCGCAATTACCTTAAGACGGATGCCTTCTATTAGCTTGAGTTTGCGGTGTTCGAAGACCTCATTCCAGATCCTCAAAGTATCCTCCAATTCTGATGGCATTCTTTTGCCATCTGGATTTTCTAGCTGCTTGATTGCGTAAGCACAATGTTTGGCAATTAGATTCCCTAATACATATCCGAATTCTTCCTTGATTTCAAGGAAATCGTCAATGTCCTTAAAGGTACGGGATCGTTTGTTCATCTCATTCCAGCGTTGTTCACTCAATTCGGGATTTGGAATACTTTCGATTTCGGGGATGAACAATACGCGTTGGGCGGATATAACCAAGCCGTTATTATTCAAACTACTCCTGAGGTTATCTGCAAGGGAGGTTTTGCCGCTGCCGTTTGCTCCAACTGCAACTACGTTGTTGTTGAAATATCCGAACTGCTCGTAAAATGAGATATTGAACCTATGCTGCTCAAGCCTGGATTTCATAACTTCGTAGTTTCTTTCAATTTCACCCATGAAATTCCGTTTTCCAATGGTGTCCAGGTCTTCGAATGTCTCCTTGATCACAGGTATTGCCTCTACAAACAATTCGTGGGAGTGAGAAATGGTTTTCATGAAATTATACTCATCTCCTTTTTTAGTTTTGAGTAAATGCAGGTCCATACTGACCTGTCTCCATGTGAGGATATCTGCAAGATCAATATTCTCTGGGCGATATCTCTGGCAGGCATCATAAATATTGGAGAGATCGTGGGTTATCTTTTTTAAGTCCATTTCTGATTCGGATTATACCCGTGATATACCAATCAAAACTTGCAGAATACTTAAAAGCTATGGTAGATTTTCGAGCGCGCTTAAAAGTATAAAACTTTTTTGATCTGGAAAAATGGTGGCTTATTGATGCGGCGGTTTTGAGTTTTAAATCTTATGATTAAACTGATCAGTCCTCCAGGTCAATTGGTTACAGCAATGGATTGCTATTTTATTTTATGAGTTCCCCTCCACACTTTTACGCCCTATCGGCTCCACCCGAAAATGGCTTTAGCTTCTACCCGTTGGGAGAGCTTATGTGTTGCCGCGGGACAGTGCTCCAAATGGTGGGAATAATGCAATTTGTGACTGTTATTTTTACACTACGACGGGGTATCAGTTCCGATGTTATGCAGTGACTGGTCATATTTTATTCTATTTTTTGCCGTGCCCATAAAGAAACCGGTATCTTCCGCTTTACGATCCTATTGGCGGATGCCGTTCGGGTTGCTCAAGTGTTATTTACAAGTTCAGCGCGACAAAGTCTAATGTGGAGGTCACTCCAAAGAAGTGGGGGAAGAATTGAATCTTATCTAATTTTGTAACTAGCTTCTCATGTTGTTAATCTTTCCTTATTTTTATGCAATTTAACCATTACGAATGACCAACCAGGAACGGATCAGCAAGGCCAACGAAATAATGAGCTATTATAGGGATGAAAGTGACGCGCATGCTTTCACTGCAGAGGCATTGGAATTTCTCCGGGTATATGGAGGGCGGAACAACACATTCTACACAGCCATAAAGGATTTTAGATTTATCAGTACCAGTGCGCGCCTGAATGGAACAAGGCGTTTTCTTCAGGGCTATGTCCGCTACCTGGAAAAGGGACTGTCTTCATCACTGTCTCCCGAACGGCAGACTCAGATTGAAACTGTGGGCGATTATCTCGACCAGGCGGAAGAAATACTTTCACAGGCTAAATTTCACAATGCGGCTGCAGTGGTTCTTATCGGTGCTTCGTTAGAAGAGTTTCTGAGAGGGTGGTGTGAAACTGAGGAACTACAGACACAGCAATCGACCATTGACGGTTATACGAAAGCTTTGAAAGAAAAAGAGTTGATTAATAAGCAGGATCTGAAAGATATCACTTCATGGGCTGGAATGCGTAATGATGCTGCCTGGTCATTGGGAAAAGGTTAGCGATTATAACCGCTGTGACATTATGCTTAAAGGAGTGAGGCTTTTTATCCGAACTTATAGCGGCAGGTAATTAATGCAGCCCGATCCTCCTCACTTAACCTGTTACAGGTGTGCAGCACATGATAGCTATTTCTATAGTAGCCGTAGAATAAGTCCAAAAGTAGTGTGTCTTATGCTACAGATGGATATGAGAAGGCTGTGACGCAGGTTAGTGCTTCAGGTGTTATGGAAAGCATGGCCCTTCCTCATATTAGGATTGAAAGTTTTATCACGAATTACACCTTTAGGGCATATTCCTGGATCAGCATATCGGTTGGGATGTGCAATTTGATACTGAACTCTCTGATCATTTTAAGTGACAATGCCCGTTCATAATTCAGTACTTTGCTCAAATTGCCTTTGTCCCCATATTCCCTGGCCAGGTCCGCAGGCTTTAGCCCGAACTCTTCCATCCTGATCTTAATTGTTTCAATGGGGTCTACAATCGGCAAATCCCATTCTTTGTTTTCATACTCTGAAATAAGATGCACCAAAAGCATTTTCTCCTTGTGATCGGCAGAATCCTTTGGGGCATGCTTTACTTCTTCGTAACGAGCTGTAGCAAGATCATATTCTTGCTCATTCTCCAGTAAAAACCATTGAGTTATTTTACCCATAATTTTAATTGACTTTTGACCATAAACTATATCGTTAATGCATCAACCTTGTCATACTCGGCATGTGTGCCGACAAATCTAATTTCAACTGTCTGGTCTATAAAATCCACCTCAACGATGATGCGGTATTTATTTCCGACAATCTTAAATCTGGCCCTACGGCCGTTTAATACCTTGGCTTTTGGGAAACTTTCCATTATTTCTAACGGAGTGTTCCAGTCGGCCTTTTTTACAATGCTTCTAAAAACAGATATGTTTTTAGTCGAATCTACATGTGTCCTTGAAAAGTCTTGCAACTTCTTTGAATAAATAATCCTCATTTGGATAAATTTTAGGGTTAATGGAAGGTCTGGTAAACATGATTCAAAAATTTTAGAAGTGAAATACTAAGGTTTCAGACGAACCATTCGCCTGAGGTACCGGTATAAGTATAATAAAGGTCGCCTAACTGGTAACTTTTACCTTAACATTCGCAGATCTAGCTAGTTATCTGCTATGTTGTTACAAACATAAACAAAAAGTTGTCTAAATGACAACTTTTTGTTTATGTTTTTTTCATTTACTCGAATAATTGTTTCTGACAGTGGCTTAATCGATACTCATTTTTCGTATCAAACTTTTTTCATTTCCCGACATTTGTCGGAAAATCCCCGTTTTCTTCGTCGCAGATTTGTATCAGGAAACCAGCAAAGGTTTCGCTATCCAAATCTGAACACCATGAAAAATACCATTTTGCTGCTAGGGGAAAATACAGGACTAATCCCTAAACCGGTCTACAAAGCTGAAAAACGCTGGATGATCACACTTGAAGCCGTGACCAGCCTTTTGGTACTCTTATGGCTTTATACCGGCCTTGATAAACTGGTAGACTATAAATCCTACTGGCACAGTATGTACCTGCAGATTTTTCCCAGATCGGTTCTGAAAATAATGGTGCCAGCCGTTCCGATCTTTGAACTTGGCGCTGGACTGTTGTTCTTTCGCCTGAAATGGCGCGAGTATGCCTATGCCAGCTTGCTGCTGCTTTCGGTCAGTTTTACGATATATGTCGCACTTATTTATTTCGGATATTTCCCCAAACGCCCCTGCGCCTTTGCCGGCCTTTTTGAAAAAATGAGCTGGGGCCACCACCTTATTGTCAATACCTGTCTGTCCATTATAGCGTTCTCGGTACTGACGCTTCACCTGAAAAGAAAGGGGGTGTCGGGCGCAGCATAAACCATAAATAAACCAAAGGCCAGCAGCTGACCGATGGAAACCTTAAACGGCCAAATGGCCAGAAATATAAACATAAACTTAAAAACCAAACTTTTTCGTCCGCTTTTTCAAAAGCAAACAAGCGGTCCATATTATGAAATTTTCAAAAATAAAATCCGTATTGTTTACTGCACTTGTTGCGGTTTATATTAGTAGTTGGTGGCAGCGCTTTGATATCTGTTTGTTTTAGCTGGTCTAATACCAGTGCCAGATGCGATGTTTGTTCCTGCACTGAGCCTACTAATTTAATTACTGCACTACCATTTGGTTTTTTTTTATTGGACAGGCATTCCCTTAAAAGCTTTTTGTCAAAATACACGCATCGATAATGAAGTGACTTTTTAAAAGACTGACATTTAATAAGGAAGAACGAAACCAGAACACGCAGATCGCATATTTGGACGACAGAGGATAAAAAAAAGAGTGGTATCCCGTAGCGGCTAGAATTAACAAGAACTTGAACGCTTTTTACAAAGACCTGCCCGATTTGTTGGGAAAGGTAATCGGATTATCTGCTGCCGGAGTCAGTCGTTATCGGTATCTCGACAGTGGCAATAAAGTGATCCCTATCATCCACATAGTAGTTCAGCCTAGCCGAGGTTGCGTACGAATAGGATAGGCGTGTACTTATATTGTCGAGACCTGTATGAAACCCGGTATCATTAATTCCGGTATTCTTTAAGTTATCAGTATTGATGGTTAGAATTCCCTCCTTCAGGCTAATACTGATCCTGCCCGGATCTTCTTTAATGCTCGTATTGCCGTGCTTGATCATGTTTTCTGCAAGGCCTATTAAGATAAGGGGAATTATACTAACCTCCATAGATTCCTTTGTATAGCTGAATTCAATATAGATTTCAGGCTGTTTGATTTTACTCAGTTCGATCAGGTTTTCCACTTGCTGTATTTCAGGATTTAGTGGAGCGATCTCCGGACCGTGGTCGCTCTCGATCGCATACCGCATCAGTTTCGAGAGGTACAATATGGCCTTTCCGGCCTTTGGCTCTTTGCCCAGTGCTTGGTCATAAATATAAGTAAGCGTGTTGAACAGGAAGTGTGGGCTGACCTGAGCCCTGATATGTGCATTTTTAGCACTGCTCAGTTCCATTGCCATCTTTTTTTCTCTCAGTTCCCTTTCTACCTCTTTTTTTTCCAGGCCAAGGCTAATGCGTTGTTGCACCACGAACTGTTTGACGTAGAAAAAAGTTGTTGCAAAGGACATAAAGTAAAATCCCCGCCAGAGCGTACTTAGCACAAAACCCTTCGAGATTTTTCCCGCAACAGTGCCAGGTACCCATGTTTCCGCTTCCGTAATCCAGTCAACCGCTAGGCTTACCATCATATAGGTTGTCAAGAGAAGTATTGAAAGTGTAATTGCCTTTGGAATATTGGTATTCCATCCATCTACACATGCAGGAAGCAGCAGGCAAGCATGGATATAAAAGAGCAAAATGTTGACTGGGTAGTGGGAAAAATAGTTGATCGGGTCGGCAAAGCCTCCGGCAACGACAGCCACTGAAGTTGACTCATGTAAGATAAATAACAGCCACGCGAAAATGTGCCATCTATAGGTTTTTAGAAATTTTTTGACGCTGTATTTTTTTTGTGTTGCGGTGGTATCCATAGGCTTTGCGCAGTTGGTTCGTTTAGGGTTTTTGGTCAGGCTAAGTTTCCTTCATGAAAAGAAAAAGCCACTTAAAATTGACGAAAAGAACTGTATTTGTTTTTCGTTCCAAAGATGGGTTTGGGAGTATCTCGACCGACCCAACAGTTACGACCACCATAGTGATTACAACCACACTCGTTAGACCGGAAGTGATATCAAGTGCCCTGTTTGGTCCTCGGCGTATGGCGTTCCACATAGGAAACGAAATCTTTTTTGAAAGATGAGGTCATCAGGACCTCGTATTTGCCAAGGCTGATTTTGTTTCCTTCGATGTTCTTGACATGGTCTGCATTAAGGAGATAGGATTTATGGACACGGTAGAATTCCCTGTTCTTACCCAGTAGCTTTTCAATCACCCCAAGCGGCATGTAAACAGAAAAATTTTCTGTTGGGGTATAGATGTGTATGTGGTGGTTCGCACCCTGTATATACATTATTTCTCCTTTTTCAACCCTTTTTAGTTTCCCGGGTTCTTTATCGGTTCGGAAAAAGAAGGCTGTATCGTCCTCACTGTCGTAATTTTTATGATCGTAGCACTCCCTGATTACAATATTTACAACCTCAGCAAGGTCGTCTAGGCCGAATGGTTTGAGCAGGTAGTGTTTTGCCCTGACTTTGATCGCATCCAGCGCATACTCTTGGTAAGAGGTTGTGAAAATGATGTTATGGGACGTGTTCCTGAGGTTTTCAGCAAGTCTCATGCCCGACATGCCCGGCATATCGATATCCATAAAGATTAGATGGTTATCCTGATAACTGTTGATGGCTCCGAGTGCTTCAACTGGGCGGGTAAAGGTTCTGTGTACGGTTAGTTCGGGTATCTCTGTAATGTGCTTTTCCAGTATACTGATGGCATACTGGTCATCATCGACGATGGTGCATCTGATTTGGTTTGTCATGGGATGAAGGTTAGATAAACCCAATTTAAGAAATATTCCCTTAAGGAGTATGAGTGGTTTTGGGAGAACAACCTAAATAACTAGTTTAAGGTGTTTTTTGGTCGTTATGGAAACAACTTTTTTACATTACGGGTCTTTGATTGTTCAGATTTTTAGTTAGTTATCCGGAAGTAATGAGACTAAAAAGAAATTAGTTTTCTGGGGACAAGTCGGGGATTTGATGAAAAAGAATGGGTTTTATCTCGGCAAAATCAATGGTTTGACAGCTTAATAGAAACATCAAGCTAGAAGCTTCAAATCTCTGTGATTATCACTATCGTTTCTTTTATCAATACTTTACTTTTTAAACTTTCCGTCCCTTTTGTTTTGATCATATGCTCTTTGAGCTTCTTCCGCCTTAGAAGGGCCTTCTGGCCATTTGGTAGTTGGAATTAGAAGTTCCTGGATGTTTGATTTCGTCAATTCAGCGATCTTATATAAATTATCAGGCTTAGGTTGAATTTCATTGTTACACCATCTTGAAACGGTTTCCGCATTGACTCCCATCAGTTCTGCTAGAACCTTATTGTCAATTCCTTTATCTTTTAAAACTGCTGCAATTCTATATATAACTCTGCTACTTTTATTCATTATTACGTTTTAAAAATCAAATATAAATTTTTTAAAGCCTTGTTAATCAAGTATTTGTAATTTCTTAAAAGATCAATAAAATATCTTATTAGATTATTTAATTGATTTAATAAATCATTTTTATTATATTTGTTCATAGATTATTTTAATCTGAATTTGATTTATTAAGTCATATAATTGATTTTATATGATGTGATTTTATAATTTTGCGATTACTTCATTAAAAATATTGAAGCATTCGCTTCGGGTCTTGTTCTGGAAAACTAGCACTTTTTAAAGAACACAAGATGAGAAGCTGGAATGCTCATGCTTTAGGCGTGGGCTCCCTTCTTGTACGTGTTCAGGGTGTGCTAGCCCTCCAGAACGTATGGTTGGGAACCACGCCTTGAGTATGGCTCCTTACAAGACTCGTATTATTTACGAGTATGAGAAAACAAATAATCAAGCGAAAAACAAGTTTTTGCTCATCCATGATGGGCGATTCGCATATTGTTGTCTATTCTATGCTCGATTTTCAGGTGCTTTTGCATTTGGCTTTATTATCATGTCCCTTCAACAGGCTTTATGCGCTAAAGCCGAAAAATCCCGAATGAGAGGCGGCAAGCCCTGCTAACTGATATTTCAGAAACATGTTCGTTATAATGCTTTGAGCTGGCAGGGCTTACTTTTTATTTATTATCAACCAATAACTTAATTACAGCGGCTGGATCGATGCGGCATTGCTATGCCTAAAATTTTGACTGATGTGAACGACGCGCTATTCGTATGAGCCGTTTGCTAGTTATTCTGAATCCTTCGCTGGCTAACCAAACATGATGAAAAAAATTATACTGATCAAGGTCTTGATCTTTGCATCCCTTGTCTCTTGGGGGAAATTTCAGACTTTGACAATCAAGATAGGGGAGAAAGTGCCTGAAAATTTCTGGACGGCCACCCATAAATATTTTAGTAATGGAGGGATCAAAGTATCTGACCTTTCTGCCTTCAAAGGCAAATTTATAGTGATCGATTTTTGGGGGACATGGTGCGCACCCTGCGTACAATCCCTTCCAGAGCAGTCAAGACTTTTAGATGAATTTAAGGGCAGGTTCGAAATCCTGCGGGTTTCAAGGGAAAGTGCTGCGGCCGTTACGGCTTTTGGGGCTTCCGTGAAGAACCCTTTAGGGAAGCAGCTGACGTCTATTGTGGCCGACACGTTATTAAATGCTATGTTTCCCCACAAGGTTTTGCCGCATGCCATCTGGATTGACCAAAGTGGGACGGTCCGCAATATAACAGATGGGAGCGAGGTCAATGCGGTAAACCTTGATCTTGCATTGCGAAAAGTCTTTAGCGCACCTACTGTAATTCCCACTACAGCTGATGTGCCTTTATTCATGAATATTAATCCCAATAATATGCTTGCATTCAATATGATCCTTAAAGGGGAAATCCCAGGGCTAGGCAGCGGCAATGAAAGACGCGAGAACTCGGTAAACACTGGCCTATTAATCAAAAATTCTACCCTCAAATGGGTTTACAGTTTACTCGCACAAAATCGGTATAATTGGTTTTATAGCCAGCGGATGCTGCTTGATTTTAAGGATACTGAGGCATTTGTCAATAAGGGGCTGGGGAAAAAAAATCTCTGGACGGTGGATTTCTGGGTTCCTAAAGGACAGCAGGAGAATTTGCCAAGGTTGATGATGGATTTTGCAAACGGATATTCCGGATACAGGGCAGGTGCCAAAAGTATAGATGCCGAATGTTATGTGCTGAACTGTTTGGAACCGGATGCAGGAAAGTACTTGAAAACAAAAGGTGGGAAATCTTCCAACAATCTTTTCTATCCCGGTGGAAGGATGGTCAATCAGCCTATTGCCTATTTTATCGTAAAGCTATTGGGCAGGCGCTGGATGAGCTTGCCGGTTGTGGATGAGACAGGTATAAGCGATAAGGTTGATATGGATGTTCCGGTGTGCAATACTGTCGATGAACTGAACCGTCACCTGCAAAAATATGGACTGGTGCTTTCGCTTTCCTCAAGAAATATGGAAATGCTGGTCGTGGAGAGGACTAATGGTGCTAACAATTCAGATGATTAAGATGAAACAGATAATCACGATTATGTTTTTATTGGCTACCATTAGTGGTTTCGCCCAAAGTAACTTCAAATTGATGGTGTACGATAAGGAAACCGGAGCTGCACTTTCGAAAGCTAAAATCCTTGTTTTGGGGAACGGAAAGGTCTTTTATAGTGGTGAGGACGGAAGCTTCCTGCTACCTGAAGTTAAGGGGGAACTGAAGTTGAACATCTCTTATGTAGGTTATATTGATGAACAGGTGTTGCTGACCGTTCCGCTGTCAAAAGATATCGTGGTGTATCTGAGGCAAAAGGAAAACAAGCTGGAAGATGTCGAGGTCAACACCGGTTACCAGCGGCTTCCCAAAGAGCGCTCAAATGGATCATTTACCGTACTTGATAATAAGCTGTTGAACCAGCAGGCCGGACAGGGCATACTGACAAGGCTCGAGGCTGTCACTTCCGGACTGATTGCAGATCGGTCGACCAGTTCGACAGGCAGGCTAATGATCCGTGGGATCAGCAGTATCAGGGGACCAAAGGAGCCTTTGGTAGTTTTGGACAACTTTCCATATGAAGGCGACCTGAATAACATCAATCCAAATGACGTGGAGAGCATCACCATATTAAAAGATGCTGCTGCAGCAAGTATTTGGGGAAGCCGCGCCGGAAACGGGGTGATCGTGATTACCACAAAAACAGGTAAATACGGTGATGAATTGACGCTAAGTGCCAATGTTAATACAGGGTATTCGTCGAAACCGGATTTGGGCCGCTTTCCGCAGATGAGTTCATCAGATTTTATCGATACCGAGATGTTTTTGTATGGAAAAGGCTTTTATAATTCGCAGATCAATAGCAGTACGCATCCCGCACTGACTCCCTTGATCGAGCTTTTGCTGAAAAGGGACAATGGGACTATTTCCACGGAAGCGGCGCAGCAAGAAATCCTGCGCTTGAAAGGACTGGATGTCAGGAACGATTTTAGGGATTATGTTTACCAGAACATGTACAGTAGCCAGTTTGCACTGAATCTTTCAGGAGGAGGTACGGCATTTAGGTGGGTTGCTTCGGCTGGCTATGACAGGAGTGTTTCGGAACTGGACGCAAAATATAACAGGTTCAGTTCAAAGGTCCAGATGGACTTTAAGCCCCTAAAAAACCTGGAATTAAGTTCTGGTTTTTTGTTTACCCAGAGTAGGTCTTTAGGCGGTAAACCGGGTTATGGAAGTATTTTTTCGGTAAACCCGGCACTTTATCCCTACGCTCAGCTCGCAGATGGGAATGGATCAGCGTTGGCTGTTCCAAAAGATAAAAGGATCAGCTACCTGAACGGACTGGCGAACGGACTGTTAGGTGACTGGGCGTATTATCCGCTTGATGAGTTTTACAATATCGAAAATAGCACAGTGGTGTCTGACCTATTGCTCAATACAGGGTTTAAGTATAAATTGTCTTTAGGTTTTTCGCTTGATTTTCGTTATCAGTTTGAAAGGCAATCCAGTGCAAACAGAAACCTATATGATGCCCAGAGTTATTTTGCACGTAGCATGGTAAATGACTTTGCGCAGTATTTCAATGGGACGGTCGTATATAAGGTTCCAAAGGGCGGGATACTTGACAACCTGAACAATGTGCTCATGGTCAATAACTTTAGGGGCCTTCTCAAATATGAATACCAGAAAGCAGACCACGATGTTAGTGTTTTTGTTGGGGCTGAATCAAGGAATGCTATATCTGATGGTATAACTTCCCGGCTTTATGGTTACAGGGATGATATCCTAACCTCAGGTACAGTGGATTATACCGTGCAGTATCCCTCGCTTTCCACCGGTAACGGTTCCTTTATCCTGGATAGGAACGGAGTGGGGAATACGGTGACCAGGTTTGTTTCGGTGTTTTCCAATGCGGCCTATAGTTATAAATCAAGGTACACACTTACCTTGAGCGGGCGTAGGGATGCATCAAACCTTTTCGGCCTGAATACCAACAATAAGTGGAACCTGTTATGGTCAGTGGGGCTGGGCTGGAATATAGACCGGGAGGAGTTTTTTAATACAAAGTGGATTTCACTGCTCAAACTGAGGTCGACCTACGGCGTATCCGGAAATATTGATCCCTCCATGACCGCACTGACCACGATTGCTTATGCTGGCACCAACCCAAATGTTTCCGAACCTTATGCAAGGTTTAATAGCTATGCAAATCCCGACCTGAAATGGGAGAGTGTTGCCATGTTTAATCTCGGACTGGATTTCGCAATGTTTAATCGCAGGATTTCAGGATCCATCGAGTTTTTTCATAAGAATGGAAAGGACCTTTTTGGCAATGCGCTGCTTGACTACACCGGTGGTGTGGGAGCAAACATCTTAAAGAATGTTGCACAGATGAGCGGCAACGGGATAGAGCTGCAGCTGAATACGGTGAATGTGGATAGGGCAATAAAGTGGACGACCAGTTTTAATTTCACAAGGTATGCCGACAGGATCGATGAGTACTTTTTATCGAATATGCAGGGCAGTGCGTTTCTGGGAAGTGCAAATAGTCCCCCGGTTTCCGGAGTGATCGGGAACCCCGTATACAGTGTTTATGCCTATAAGTGGGCCGGATTGGATCCGCTTACAGGTGATCCTATGGGGATTTTGAGAGATCAGCCCAGTAAAAACTACAACGAAATTGTCGGTTCCGGAACCCAGCTGGCAGACCTGCGGTTTTTTGGTTCTGCGATCCCGAGGATATTCGGGAACATTGGAAACAGTTTTCGCTTTAAGGGCTTTGAGCTTAACGTGCAGATCAGTTATAAACTTGGTTATTATTTTAAACGTAATTCTATACAATATGGTAACCTGTTTTCTACAGGGCAGGGCCATTCTGACTATGCGTTGAGGTGGACAAAACCGGGTGATGAGCTTTTTACCGATGTGCCCTCGCAGATTTATCCCAATGTAAATGCAAGGGACAACTTTTACCGTAATGCAGAAGTACTGGTTTCGAGGGGAGACCACATCAGGCTACAGTACATCAATCTGAGTTATAGCCCTGTACTGAAAAATAAAAAGATTTCAAGCGTAACTGTATATGCTAATGCATCCAATCTGGGGATTTTATGGGCAGCGAACAAGCGCAACATCGATCCCGATTATGAGATCGGCGTAACCGCGCTTGCCCCATCCAAACTGTTTTCGATTGGCGTTCGGGCCGCATTTTAAATTTAATTGGATTGAAGATGAAAAATATATGTTTAATTGCCGCAATTGTTATTGTACTGTTTAGCGGCTGTAAAAAGTTCCTTGATGAAAAATCGGACAGGAAACTGGCGGTTCCACAGAACCTTGATGATCTCCAGGCATTGCTCAACAGTGAAAACCTGATCAGCCTGGTAGACCCTTCTGCGGGGGAGATCAGCTCAGATGATTTTTACCTGACTGATGATGATTATAACGGGCTTTCCCAGGACCGCGAGCGGAGACTGTATCTTTGGCAGAAAGACCATCTGTTTGCAAATGCCTCCTCACCCAATGACTGGCAGAAGCTTTACAGTCTGGTGTATACTGCTAATACCGTTATTGAAAACATAGCGAAAATTGAAAAGAATGCACAAAACGGGGTGCAGTATGACAATATTCTGGGACAGGCCTATTTTCACAGGGGGCGTGCCTATTTTAGCATCCTGCAGCTTTGGTCGAAAGCCTATAACTCTGAAACGGCCAGTAATGACCTTGGGATGGTGATCAGGGAATCAACTGATTTTAACCTCCCCTCTAAAAGGTCTGATTTGCAGACCAGCTATGACTACGCGCTTTCAGATCTAAAGCGTGCAGCTTTGCTATTGCCATTAGTCTCGCCGAGCCCGGTCAGGCCGGGCAAACAGGCAACGCTGGGTATGTTATCCAGGGTGTACTTAAGTATGCGGATTTATAATCAGGCCTATCTGTATGCAGATTCCTGCCTGAAAATCAGTACCAACCTGCTTGATTACAATACGGTTAATTCTGCTAAGACGATCCCGTTCACCAGGTTTAACAGTGAGGTGCTGTTTGACTGCTACAATTCAACGCCAGCGATATTGGCAAATACCCGGGCCAAGATTGTTCCGGAACTTTATGGTAGTTATCTGGATAATGACCTAAGGAAATCACTGTTTTTTAGGAACAATAATAACGGTACATACGGCTGGAGAGGCAGCTATACGGGCTCTACAGGATTGTTTCCAGGCATTGCGATTGATGAGGTGATTTTGAACAGGGCAGAATGCCTTGCTAGAAGTGGCAACTTGCAAGAAGCACTCAATGATCTTAACGCATTACTTACAAAACGGTACAGGACGAATTCGTTCAGGCCATATACTTTGAATGGCACGACAGATGTAAAAAAACTGGTTCTTGATGAGCGGAGAAAGGAACTGACGATGAGGAATATTCGTTGGTCAGACCTGAAGAGGCTTAACCTGGAAGGGGCGAACATTGATCTGAGGAGGTCTATTGGGGGAATTGACTATACAATGAAAGCAAATGACCTAAGGTATGCACTAGAGATTCCTGAGGATGTCGTGGCACTCAGTAATATAGAACAGAATCAAAGATAAAAAGGGGCGGTGGAGTATCTCCACAGCCCCTTTCTGAATTAACCTGTAAACTATTGCTCAGGTGTTCTTCCAGAAGATAATGCAAGGATGTCCTCTGTATTTTTTCCCTCTAGGAATGTTTCCAGGGCTTCCGGTGTATTCACCCCATTTGGAACCTCGATCACACATGGGTAATCACCTGGCGCACATAGTTCGGATGGTGAAGAAGTGTGCTCATACTTCTGGTAATCTGTGGGATCATTGTCTCCATCTGGTTGATATGCCCAGAATGTACTGAAACGGGTAGTAAATGCACTTTGTGTAAATACAAGACCGAACCCTAACAAAAGGGCTACAAGGCCTAAGTTGAATTTTTTTAACATGGTTTTTTAGTTTAAGTTTCCCTTATCTGAAAAGGAAAATAAGTTGGTTGATCTTCTCGGTGGTCATGCGATCTTGATTTTTTTTGCCTATCGGATCTGACCGGGATCCATTTTTTTAATAACTATGTGTCACCTACCTCCCGCTTTGCATGAATATATATTGCAGATCCCGACAATACCATAAAGAATAAATTGAAGTATAAATGGGCTTCCCACCCTAGGAATTTCAGGACACCGCCACAGCTGCAGGGAACCTTATTGAAAAATCCTGATAAGGTCAGAATGATATAGGCTGTAAATGCTGAGATCAGAAAAAGTGAAACTGCAAGACCAACAAACCTTGTCTTCTCAAATGTGAGCAGGGCTGCTGCAACAAGTTCTGCTATGGGAACAGCATACAGTAGGATTCCGTTGAATGTTTTAGTAAACACCTGCTTATCCAGATCCGACTGAAATCCATTAAGGTTTCCTAGCTTACTAGCTGCCGTAGTGGCCCAAAGCAGAATCAGCATGATATATCCGGCTGTATAGATATTGTGGTATTTCTTTATGCCCATGTTGTATAGCGCATCTGGTTTTTGGAAAGATGCCTGGTATAAAGTTCAGAACTCTGCAGCGCCGATAGGTTAGATTTATATAGCCAAATCCCCGTATAAGCCTAAATAAGCGGTAATATTTATTACCTTTTTAATGCTTTTGACCTTAACTGGCTCAATACTTTGGGATGTATTCCAAGAAAATTTGCAATATGTTTAAGCTCGCTGACGATAAACAGTTCAGGCCAGCTTGCCATAAGGTTCTCTAGACGCCTTCGTGAATCTAGGTGAGCCAAAGAGATCGAATGTTCCATTAATGTGCAGAGGATACTTTGGGAAATTCTGGCTTCCAGTTTCCAGTATTCAGGGAACAGCTTGAAGAGGTTTGCAATATGTTTTTCCGGAAAGCCCAACAGTACCGAATCCTCTAAAAATTCAAACATAAGTTCCTGCTTAAAGTAACCGGAAAGTAGGTTCATGTGTGGAAGGAAAGTGTTTTTCGGGTAGAAATGAACAGTTATTTCTTTTTCCTCACCGAAAAAATAGAGCCGCACCGTTCCCGATACAATAAATACAGTTGTGTTAAAGAAAATGTCCGCGGGTTTTATGGTCTGTTTCCTTTTAAACTTTTCTTCCTGTAAAATGTAGGTGAGGTAGGACCTCAAGCCTATGGAAAGCTTTTGAAAGGACTCAAGGTAATGAAAGTAGGTTTCTTTTTCCATTGATATGATGTTTTTTGTAAAGAAACAAGCTTTTATGATGTTGTCAAGTTGCTGTTTTAGCAACCCATAGCAACCCTAACCTAAAATTATATTTTTGCTGTGCGATCAAATGAGATGTATTAATATAGGGTTGGAAAAAATTGGACAATAATAATTTCGGGATTGCTGTTTTTGGATGATAGAAATCGCAATAAAAATATCCTAAAACTTGGTAGAAGCTTGTGATTGGAGTGGTTACCCACTAAAAAAATGCATCCGACGGTGGGATTCTTCTCCATACAGTAGAGAATTGTTGATAATAGTATCTTGGTTGATTACTTTATTGGGGCAGCATGGCTAAAGATAAGGCAGGACTTAATTAGTGCCTTTTTTTGCCTATGCGTTGTCGAGTTGGAAGTTATAATTCACTTTTAATAGGTTTTTTTACAATTTACCACAAATATAGCCTATAATTTTTCCTGTGCCAGTACGAGCATATGGCTGATCTTTGCAACCACCTTTTCAACATCTGAAATTGAGCTTCCGTAATATGCATTTTTGAAACTTTTTTCAGAGATGGACATCGTATCCGGAGTTGTGAAATGCCTTGATGCATACTGGTGGATGGTCCGAGGCTTGTCAGTGATGATTATTCCTGTTTTTACCTGCAGGTGTATAAAAATTGCCAGTTGCCTCACGGTAAAACTTACTCGGTAGTTCTTTTCGATCAGTCCTCCGGTAGATAGTTCCTCTGAGAGAAAATCGAGGGAACGGATATAGTCGAGCTCAGAATTGATAAACCTAATGACCGCCTCCTTGATTCCTGGCAAATCCGGTTCGTAGATTAGGCTGTGGAGTGGTTCTATCTGCCGGGTTTTTTTTAGCAAAAAATTTAATGAATGAACCTGCTCCGATATATTTTCTTTCAGTTCCATCTGTCTGGTTACATAACTGCAGCAGAAACTGTAGAAAACGGGATGGTTACATTGCAGCGAGATGAGAACCATTATAATAGTATATGGATCAACGATGGTTTTTCGACCTAAGACTTCATTAAGCGCATGCAATGTCTTAGATAAATAGTCTATTTGACCAAACGTAATGCTGGTACTTAGTCCTGACTGGATACCGAATATTTCATTCAAAAGGGCTTCAAAGCCCACGTCTATCCCAGAGATTTTTAAAGAATCCATTAACTTGGCTAAGCCAGCACTGAGATTCAAACGTGCGGATTTTACCATATTGGGAGTCACTTCGACGTTGTAATCAAAATATCCAGGAAACGAGTGTTTAATCTCGTTGAGGAGTTCGGTGAGCTGCTCTTCATAGGTTTCCAATCGGTTGATATCCCGACCGGAAGAAGTATCTTGAGTCCTGATCTGGTTAATTTTTCTTAATATGTTTATCAGTCCTATCTGGTGCTGGATTACATAAGCCTTGGCAAATGATGGTTTATTATTGGCAACATTGGTATGCAGTGCTACCAATATCCGGATGCATTCATTTTTAAATGTTTTCTGGTTTTCCGCATTATCATGGTCAATCGGTATACCTATTTCGCAGCAGTTATCGACCATTTTGGATAAATGAAAAAGTTCGAAATCCATATTTTCTTGCCTTAAATAGCAGAATATCGGATTGTTGAAGTGGAAAAGCCAGTGGACTGCGCAAAGGAGTGTATAAATGTCGCCAATAATTGTTTTTCCGGCGCCAAATTATTCCATGACCGTAGATATAGTCAATTTCTACCGTAATAATCACTGTCCTTTTAAGCAATAGTGCTGGGTTGCTGTATGCGGCAACCAATCAGCAACTTGACGGCCCTTAACCTTTGTCTTTCCTTTGTGAAAGATAAATGCAAGGCTATCCCACTTAGATAACTTGTTTGGTTTTTGTTCATTAAATTAATGATTACTATGATCAGGGAATTTTCAAAACGCAGTCTTTCTGCTATGCTGGATGAGCTGCACCAGCTGGACCACTCCTTAAACGATCCACTGGAAAGGATGAGTAGTTCGCTCAAAGTTGTCCAAACAAATATTAAACGTCTGCAGCAGATCTGTCAGGAACAGGGGTTTTCATCCCAAGAGGAAGAGATATATTTTTTCAAACATATCAAACCGGAATTCGCTTGCCAGCAGATATTTGTAGTGGAGCGTTTTATCGTGGAACGAAATATGCCCCAAAGGGATGCTGAGGCGCAGCGATTGTATTTTCTCGCTGAAGTTGCCTATGTGGAGCGTTTCTTTCTCTCGCAGCCGCTGGCTTATGAATACTTTTCTTTAGGACTGACGGAGCTTGACGGACGGTATTTCCTGAGGAACGGGGATGGCGGAGGTTTGCTGTTTCCTGAGGCAGTGGACCAGGATAAAAATTTTTCATCTCCTGCAGATTACCTTTTTTCACGCTTCAGGGCTTATAGGATGCTCAAGGATTGGATAATGGAAAGACTGGATTATCTGGCACGGAATCCGCATATAGCATATGCATCAGGAATGGAAGTAGGGGAACTGAGGTGGACTGGAGACAGTGTGAACTTAGCTGAACTGGGTTATGCAATGGCACTGAGCGGACAGTTAAATAACGGCCAGGCTGGTATTGCGCAGGTTTTTAGGTGGCTAGAGGAAAAGCTATCGGTGAATATCGGTGTGCCAGCGAGGAGGCTGGCTTCGATCAAGAGCCGCAAGAGGCTGAGCAGGACAAAGTTTTTGGATGAGTTGAAAGAGGTGCTGGAGCACAAGATGGATGAAGATGATGGGCGGTAATACTTGGTTATAGAAATTTGATAGTAAAGGATGTAAGGCCCTCGTAAGCCGGTCACGAATGCAATAAGCTGATATTGAAATAAGTCTTTCTGTTTAGCAGATTTAAGGATCATTTTTTTGAGGATGCTTTTTCTTCAGGACACTTGCTAATAAACCGCATTCCACTGGCATCTTTTACCAATAACAAAGCGCTGCATGATTTTTATTCTGTGAATGGAAGCTTGGTGGTGAACAGGCGGGGAGAAGTTATGGCTGGTTTAAAACCGGAAGATTTACAGGATTCGGTAAAGCCTTTGCAGCTGATCCCGGTTCCGTATAATACTGACCTGAAAGGTGTAGTGGCAGACAGTCTGATTACCCAACAAGCAAAGATGGCGAGCCAGATGTTGCCAGAGCGGAATTTTATCAGGAGCAGGATTGGGAATTCGGGAGTGTTTGGGTTCAACTCAAGGGCATTCCGTGGTAATTATCTGCAGGGCAGAGAGTTTAGGCTGAAATTTGGGTTGTTTTCAAAACGTTACGAGTACAATGATCTGGGAAAGAAAAGGGGGGTGCTGGATTATTTCAATGGGTGTACCTTAAGTTATGGTTTTGGCAGTTTCGGTGAGTTTCGATCTGAGGTTCCAAGAGAGCGGGTTCATTTATTAAAAGGTGGGATCAGGAGTAATTATAACTACTGGATCACCAATAAGAAGTTTTTGGGTTTTACCAGTTACATGGAAGCAGGTGTGCAGTTCAATGGCGGGAAGGTTTCGCCTGTGTTTGTGCCGTCCGTCGGTGTGCAGTTGGGACCACTATTAAATATTAATTATTACAATATGCCAATATGGTTGAGGATTCCTGCGCAGTTTATCCTGTCGCTGGAGGTTAGGATCGGTAGCGTGATCGGAAACGGGCGGCCAGCGATGTTTTCGGGCCTTGATCTTAATTATGTGTTTTAAGGATATTGGGAGTAGACAATGAAATATACCTAGAAATAAGTATTGCTTTCCAGAGCTGTATTAGCTTTCTTTCCAGAGGCCAATTTTACATGTAAGCCACTTTTAAAATTATCGCGAATTACGGTTTACCGTAATTTCAGATGAAAATAAATAGGCAACTTGGATGCGGGAAGCCGATAGCTTTCCGGTATGAATGATAACGCTTCATTAGGGGGCGGGAAAAACAACTTTTATATAATACCAACAAACAAGATGTTCAAAAAAATATTTATCTGGTACAGGAAATATATGCGCGCAAAGCGTATAAGAGGATACCGGAATGCCCTGCCACCATATCTGCTCAAGGAGTTTGAGACAGAGCTCAATTACAAGCTCTGGAGTACCAAGGGTGCAAGGTTTGCCGGAAGCCACCGCACCGAAACCCTTCAGCGGCTCTCCGGCCAGTGCGTCGGTTATCTTTCCGCTTATCTGATCATTGTTGGCTTGGTTAAAGTTTATGGTTTAAGCTTCTGGCTGATTACCTTGAGCGATGCCGAGGTGAACTTTGCTTCAGTTTCCCTTTCGGTTATGATCCTTCTTTTTAGCCAATTGGAGAGCGCTGAAAATTTTGTGCTTAAGTCGCACCGATTTCATGATTGTGCGCTGGATATTGCTGAATTGTATAACCAACTCCGCTATGCCAAGACATATGAGAACGAAAATCCCGAAAAACGGAAGATCCTTCGGGACATAAGCGATAAGTATGATAAAATTCTAAAACGCTATGAAAACCATAAGTCCATTGATTACGAATGCTTCCAATTGACCAAGTCTGGATATTTCAGGCTCTCTACGGGTAGCCGACTTTGGATCAATATAAAATGCTATTTTCAGATACGCTTGAAATACCACCTGTTGATGTATGGCCCATTAATTTTGTTTCTGTTGGTTAATTTGAAGAAACTGCTTTTGGGATAATCTTTGCATCTGGCGATAAACTATATATGTCCTGAATTCAATTGTGTGTTTAATGTATAATACGCTATATTGTGAAATCTAATTTACGCTTTCCCTGTTTAGTTTTGGCAAGGGAAAGATCTAAAACTATATTATGAAGATCTCTCAAATCAAAATCACCAACTTCAGGTTGTTAAAGAATCTTAACCTGGATCTTGAGGCAGTACTTTCGCTGGTCATCGGCAAAAATAACTGTGGAAAGACTTCGCTGCTTTCGCTCCTGGATAAGTTTCTCAATGAAAAATCAGGAAAACCAAGCTTTGAAAGTGATGATTTCAATACACAGTTCCAGGAGGAGCTAAAGACCTATGCAACCGGAAAAAAGGAATATGATGGTAAACAGTATCTTGGGCTGAGCCTCAAACTGTTCATCGATTATGATGAGACTGATAACCTGTTTCCGGTCAGTAACCTGATTATGGACCTTGATCCGGAAAACAAAAAGATTGTACTGCTCTTTGAATATGCGATAGATGAGGAATCTTTTAAACGTTTCCGGTTTGATTACAAGGTTTTTGTGACTGAAAAAACCAAAAAAATCAAGCAAAGTATCAGACAGCGTATTGCAGCCAAACGTTTAGATAAGATTTCGGCCAAGGTAATCGAGAAAGATAAGATTAACAGGCTTTTCTCTGTATTTCTGTCTAGGCATCATACCGCCTATTTTACTTCTGATAGAAAGACACTTCATTATGACCATTTATCGAAGAAAGAGAACGATGATGTGTTTATCAGCCTCAAAAAGGAAAATATAAAACTCGACAAGCTGATTAACTTCAAGGTGATCAGTGCTAAACGCGATGTATCCAACAGTGGTCATGATCATACCCTTTCATCGTTGTCCTCCAAATACTATGAGATCCGTGAGTCCCAGTCTGCTGATAGCGAGGCCATCTTACAGTTCAAGGATACCCTGGAAGAAACGGATGATCATCTGGACGGGGTCTATCCAGGCCTGTTTCAGGATATCCTGGAAACCGTTAGCCAGTTTGGAGGAACTAGGGCCGGAGAATCGGTCATCAAGATTATTTCAACACTCCAGCACCGTGAATTGCTCAAGGGAAATACTACTGTGATGTATGATCATAACAAGGAACATTCACTTCCCGAGCACTATAATGGCTTAGGCTACATGAACCTTATCGGCATGATATTCGAGATTGAGGTTCTGCTGAGCGATTTTCGCAGGGCGGGTAGAAAGGGTGAGCTACCGGCAGCCATTAATTTGCTCTTTATCGAGGAGCCCGAGGCTCATACCCATCCGCAGATGCAGTATATCTTCATCAAGAACATCAAAGATATCCTCGAAAGGGCTTCAAAGGGTGGCGGAGATAAATTGCCGTTTTACCTGCAGACCATAATCACTACCCATTCGTCGCATATTACAGCACAAAGCGATTTTGACGATCTTAAATATTTTACCCGAGCCGAGAGCAATAGTGTGGTGGCAAAGAATGTCAAAGACCTGAAGAATATTTATGGACCGGACAATGAACGCTACGACTTTTTAAAACAATACCTGACGATAAACCGTACCGAGCTGTTCTTTGCCGACAAAGTGGTCTTGATTGAGGGGGATACCGAAAGGTTGCTGCTTTCCTCGATCATGCGGAAGCTCGATTTAGGCAGCAAAGATGATGGATTGGTTCCGCTGCTATCGCAGAATATTTCCGTGGTAGAGGTTGGCGCCCATTCCCAAATCTTCGAAAAGTTGATCGTTTTCCTGGGACTTAAGACCCTTGTTATCACCGATATCGATACCTATAAAATGGAGGTCAGCATTGATAAAAAAACAGGGAAGCCTAGGCTTTATAAAAAGACGGGTGAAGGGATATTTAAGCCCAAGGCCTGTCCTGTGGAGGAGGCAGAAGGATATGGAAATCACGCTATCGCTTTTTATACCGATAAGATAAGCTTTGATGATCTCAAACTTTTAGCCTTGGGGAACACCATCTGTGGCTGTAAAAGCGGGAAATGGAAAGTTGACCCCAAAGGCACCCTTTACTTGGCTTTTCAGCAGATGGAGGGAGATTACCATGCCAGAAGTTATGAAGATGCCTTCTTTTCACTAAACCGGGATTTTATACTGGATAACCTCGATAAGTTTCCTAGTTTGAAAAACAAGGATTATATCGAAGAACTCGATCCTTTTGAATTTGCACAGGAGTGTATCGGCCACAAAACCGGGTTTGCACTTGACATTCTATATGCAAGTGATAAAGATTATTCCAATTGGCAGATACCAGGTTACATTAAAACAGGACTAGAATGGTTGAAGAAGTAGTAGAACAGCCTACCGAATTATATCAGGTGATGGAACTCATCGCCCAAAAACGTAATTTCCTGCTTAGCGGTGGTGCCGGTTCCGGAAAGACTTATTCACTTGTCCAGGTAATCGGAAGTGTGATGGAGCAGGATTCCAGGGCGAGGATCGCATGCATGACCTATACCAATGCCGCGGTTAGGATGATAGAGGGAAGGGTTGGAGCGAAGAATTTGCAGGTGGGTACTATCCACGATTTTTTCTGGGATTGTATAAAACCCTACCAACTTGACCTAAAGCGTTCCCTAGCTGAGCTCATAAACACTGAGGGGGCAAAGATTAGCCATCCCCTGGGAAGTGTGGATGCTGACCATTACCTTAAGTTAAACGAGCCCATCAGGTATAAACAGACCACCCGGATTGCTGATGGCATTATCTCTCACGATGAGGTGATCCTATTGGCCGCTTTTATGTTCAGGAAATATCCAAGACTGGTCGATATACTTAAGGACCGCTTTGATTTTATTTTTATCGATGAATATCAGGATACCGATCCCAAGGTCGTGGAAGTGCTTCTAAAAGACTTGACTGGTGGGGGGCGGCAGTGTACCATCGGTTTTTTCGGGGATTCCATGCAGGGCATCTATGATGATGGTGTCGGTGATATCAAGGCCTACCTTGATCAGGGACTGATCACCGAGGTTAGGAAGCTTCAGAACAGACGGAATCCGCAGGCGGTTATCGATCTGGCCAATACTTTGCGCAATGATGGTCTGGAGCAGAAACCTTCCGAGGATCCCACGGCACCCAATATGGAAAATGGCCAGGTCAAACAGGGCGAGATCCTGTTTGTGCATTCCAAAACTGATGATTTGGAATACGTCAAAGCTGAGATCGGCTGGAAGTACCAGACAGGCCGTTCTATGCGGGAGCTTAACCTAACACACAACCTGATCGCTGGGAAGGCCGGCTTTAGTCCACTAATGGATATCTTTGATCGGGATCCGGTTGTCGCACTTAAAAAGGCTGTTTCAGAGAAGCTCAAAGCGGCGGTTAAAAAAGGAACACCTATTGAAGTGCCTGATGGTGCTACCTTTGATCAGGTTGTACTATTGGCTGCCCCGACGGACCAAAAGAGAAATCTCAAACGGGATTTGATCATCAGTGAATATCCTGAGCTCTATTCCCAGGTTAAGGACCGTAGTTACGAGGAGGTGAAAAGAATATATCTTGATAAAGACCAACTGGTTGACGACAAGAAGGAGAGCACTTCGGAAGAGAACAGGACAGGTTCAAAGCGAGGGACGCTGATTAAACACCTGTTTAAGATTTATGATATTGTCAAGCTCTATGAGGAGAAACGCTACAATGAATTTATCCGTAAAACCAATTTTCCCATAGGCAGTATCAACGATAAGCGAAAATTGCAGACTCTTATGGCAGAGCTGGCCGGTTCGCGAGACAGAACGATTGACGAGGTTATTTCCCTCGCGCATAGCACGGGCATTTGCCCTAAGGATGATCGCATTGAGGAATATATCATCAATCATGACTACGCCTACGGCAGGATCGGAGGAGTGCCATTTTCGGTATTCATCAAGTTATACGATTATCTAGAAGGATCTACGCCGTTTTCCACCCAGCACAAGATCAAGGGTGATGAGTTTTCCGATGTTCTTGTGGTGCTGGAAGACGGTGGATGGAACAAATACAATTTTAAATATCTTTTTGATGAGCATATTTTTAATAGCCTGGACAATAAGAAAAAAGAAAGCTTCCCACGGATCCGCGAGCGCAGCCAGAAACTATTTTATGTCTGTTGCACCAGAGCAAAGGAACGGTTGTTCGTTTTCTACTATGATCCCTCACCTGAGGTGATCGCAGCAGCTAAAATGTGGTTTAAAGGGAATGTTAAAGAAATCAGGTAATACCATTCCGATTAAATCGTTCAGAAAATAACCATCTTTTAATAACCGGAACAGCTCATGCAACAATGTTATCAATGTCTTGCCCCGCTAACTGCAGAAAACAGAAGTAAGGAACACATTATACCCAATTCGATCGGCGGAAGGCTGAAGTCGGACAAACTGCTTTGCAAAAAATGCAACTCCAACTTCGGGGAGGATATTGATACGGCATTGGCATTTTCCTATGAAAACCTTGTTGCACTGCTTGGCTTGGAAAGGGAACGAAAGAAAGACTATTTGATTAAAAACCTTCGCACAGAGAGTGGGAATAGTTATCACCTGGTAGACGGCCGGATCCCAACCCCGTCAAAGCCAACCATTGAAATAGACGGGAATCGGATTTCCATTGTTGCCAGGGATAAAAAACAGCTCAGAGAAATACTTGATGGACAGGCAAGGAAATATCCAGGGCTCAAAAATATTGATCTATCGGGTATCAAGTCCAACTCCGACCACTATCTTAGCGAGCCACTGCCCTTAAAGCTAACCTTTGGAGGGGCCACGGTCTTCAGGAGCATCGCTAAAATGGCCGTCAACCTTTACCTGCACCGTGGAGGGCAACTCACAGGATTAGAAGGGATTTTAGAAGTCATACGAGGTAAACAAAAGAATGATAATCATGTGCACCATTATCGGATTCCCGAGCAACTCGAGGGAAAGAACGATGAGGTCTACCATGTGATAACCATAAAAGGTTCTGCTGAAGACAAAACACTCACTGCCTTTGTCATTCTTTTTAGTCTGAACGGCTTCATAGTGAATTTAAGCGAGGATTATCAGGGAACAGATTTTATTAACAGTTATTCTTATGATATACTCTCATTAAAGGAATCTGAAGAACCCATCAAATTTGATTATCCTGGAAAAGCCGTTTTTAGTGCGTATTTGCAAAAAGAAACAGAAGCTTTTCATTTGGTCAACCTCAATGCAATAAAGCGGCATCTGATCAGGTTAAGTGCCATCATAGACACACGCCATACCGAAAGAAGTCTGGACGGCATTATCAACTCGTCCTTGGAAGAGGCAATGGAAAAAAATGGAAACCCTAAAATCTTTACTGAACAATTGCTGGCTGATTTCAATAATATCGTTTCAAAACGAGTGGCTTTGTGGCTCGAACATCTGGATTTGCGAGAAAATAGAGTGAACCTCTAAGCTATCAACTGGTGCAGTCTTCTGTCTTGATAAAAATTAGCTGTTAATATTTTGGCTATAATTCATAGAAGGCTTCGGATCTTTTTTTTATAAATAACTGGAAATCCGGATGGCTTAATAATGAAAGATGGTTGATATGATTAAATCGGTGTAATGCTTCCTTTATAAAATCGTCGAGCGATTGGTCTGGGGATTTAGATTTTCTGCTACTGTTTAATCCAGAAAGCTTTCCACCGATAACCTGTTTAAATTTTTGTGCACCACCAGGGGCAACATCCTCGGCAATTTTATCCAGGATTTCCCGCCAAGTCCTTCCATCTTCAGGGATATTGACCAAAACATCCAAAGTCCACCAGTGGGTTCTTATGCCTTGATGTTCACAGTTGTTGTAGGACTCATAACTAGGATATGGGTAGGCATTGAATTCGTTTCCTTGTATCTGATGGGAAAATTGAGTGCCATTAGTGCATCCCGATTCTATGACCGTATGATCTTCCTCTACGCAAAATGCAATTTTTCCTGATAGACAATCACACATATGTCTTGCGATAACCAGGGGATCCAATGAAGTATGGGTGCTCAGGAGCTTTGCCTGAACCAAGTCTAAACGACCACTTTGCGCGTACATTTTCTGGACTGTGTTCTCAGGTATAAGGTAGTGTAAGATCTCCTCAAAGGCTTTTTTTAACCTAATCCGGGCAGCCGCTTCCGAGACGCGGCACTTGGCACAGGTTCTCACTACCAATGATTCAAAGTCATTGTCTTTCTGAAATTCAGAAAATATCCAATCAAAGGGCATGAGAAGCTCGGAGGCAAACCTATTTGCCTCACGTTCATATTCCATATACTGCGTCTTACTTGTCCGGCTTTGTTCCACATCGATTTCATCGACGATCGTACCTAGGTGCCATGGTATAATAATGTGCCCAAGCTCATGTGCCAAAGTAAACCGCTGCCGCGTGATCACCGAAGTATTATTAACGATCACAGTTGGTGTTTTTCCTGGAACCTTTAGGTTCACACATATACCATCTACGCCATCTATAGGTATAGTTTTGTATATTACCTTTGCATATATTTCGACTAGTTTATCCAGATCAAACGGAATTTTCAAAGAATGTTTTTGGATGATTTTTCGAGCCATCCGCACTTCGGGACTCGTGATCAATCCCATAGTTTTTCATTCTCTAGCCACTTTTGCAGTTTTTTTGCCTTGGTGGAATCATCAGACCTAGCAGCCATTTTTAATACTGCCTGCATTACCGGTACAATATTCAGATTTGATCTGTGGGCAGTAATAATACTAGCCAGGTAAATCTCATCCTCTAGATATAGCGCATATTCCTTTCTGCTCATACCCAGAAACTCATGTAATGATAATTCGGAGTCGCCATCGTGCCAGCTATCGATGTAATTGTCAATATCGGTCATCAAGGCATCGCCTTGTATGCAATCTGCTATGAAATTAGACATCTATTTTCCTCCCTTTTACTGCTTCCTTGATAAACAAACCATCAGGATCCTTAACCCCTAGGTGCTTTCCTCTACTGTTAAAAACCTCAATTTCTCCATGCAGTGAATCCCATGTATATAGCCTTTTACCGTCGGTTGATCTCCAACGTTTCTGCTTATTGATCGCTCCAAGATATTCACATTCATCAAGATATGATGGTTTTGGAATCGGCTTACCTCCCAAAATATTAATTTTTTAACAAAGATAGAAATTGATAGTGAATTTTGCTACCATCTATGGCTGCTGGTTTCTTATTCCTCTGAAATTAAATACGGCACGGCTGGTCACCTCTAAGTCACAAATGTTTTAGTCACCGTTTCATGTAAAAAATGATTTCCTTAGGATCCTTAACTAATGATCAGTTTTAAAATGGAACGGCGCTGCATGAGGCGGTGCTTCCGGTGGTAGATATAGTCTAGAAATGGGTGCGACTTCAGGTGCTTTTTTTTGTGCTATGATTTAGCGTCCTTTTTAATTCTGTTGGGGTTCCGACTGAGGCATGGGTGTCGAGCGGTCAAATGGCACAATCTTTTTTCTCATTTGCTGTTTATTCTTAAAATGCCTTGAGATCTCCTGGGTGATGGTTGTATAGTTATTAAAATCTTTAGCCTGATAATAGAATATCCTGACCGATTTACAATTTTCATGTTCAAAAACCATATTGAGCATTGTCCGGTCAGAGAGGCCACAGGAATGGCCGAGGATGTAGACCTGATAGGTTTTTGAATCAATAAACCTGATCAGGTCATGATAATTTGAGGTGCGGAAATACCAGAAGGATTTAATGTAGTCAAATATGCCCCTGGTACGGTCCAGCTCAAAATTGGCATACTCCTGATCGAGTTCATCCCCAAATCCGAAGATAATCCTATTTTTTTCATCACCGAGTTTGCCGTGGATATAATTGAGGTGGATTTTTTGTTCTTTTTTATTTTTTATATATTTCTCGGCAGTGCCGGTATAGTTAAAGTTGAGCACATGGGTTGAATCGATTGAGAATAGGTTTTCAGTGTGCATATCCTCATCGACAAAATCAGACGGGTCAAACGGGTTATTGATGATATCAGCATACCCTTGTACCGTATTATCTGTTTCAATGGTTGTTAAGTAGGATTCGAGTTCGGTGATGATCGCTGAGAGGGATTTGTTTAGTGCTGTCACAAGTTTTGATTTATTGGACGGTTCAGTAAGGGCCAATGCAGACTTTAAATGATCATAAAAGGTATTCTCGATATCTACCCAATTTGCCATTTTACAATCTATCATTAGACTGTAAAGTAGGTGTGATTTGACATTGATCTCGAATGGGTTGATGAAGTTCTGGCTCCATGTTCCGATTTTAAGAAATCGTTGCTTGATCATTTCTTCAAATCCGTGCTCGTAATAATAATCTATAAAGGATGGCACAGTGGAGAGCTTAGGCCCACGGAGCATATCTATCGTATTGACATCCTTAACTGTGACCGTTAGGAGCTGATCATCGTACTGGTGATTTTTCTGAGCATATCCCAAGGCCTTATTGAGGTACCATATGATAAAATCGTTGTAGCCGGTCTTGAGGCCATGGGCCAGGTCAAAGCCGTTTCCGATCAATATCAGCCTGTTAATTCCAATCGTTTCATCCTTTGGTGTGTTTGTCATTTTACTTGCTATTTTCTTCAGGCAATTTAGTACTTCTGTTTGTGAATTGGAGCTTTTAGCATCAATTGTGCCGCTAAAAATATGCTGTGCCTACTTGTGGGGTTTAAATAAATTGTACCGAAGATCAGTTTATATAATTCTCTTGCATATATAGGTCCGGTTCGAGCTGGGGTGTGCTTTAACAGTTTTTAATTTTGTGTGGGTATGAAAACTAATTCGTTGGTCTATTGTTTTTATGGTGAACTTGTGTAAATTTGTAGAATTAATTCGAAAAACGATATGTTGCTTCAATTTAGGGTTGCCAACTTCAGGTCTATTGGTTAAGAACAGACATTGAGTCTGATGCCAGCGGAAAACCAGAAAGATTATCCCGAGAATATACTTGAACAGGGCAATTACAGATCTGCTAATGTCCTGAGTATCTATGGTGCAAATGGTAGCGGGAAAAGTAATCTCATAAAGGCTTTGAGGCGCTGTGTGGTGATGGTTAGCAAATCAAGTAAAGGCGCTTCATCTGACAAGCTTGATTATGAGCCTTTTCTCTTGCGTGAAACCTGGGATGGAAAGCCAACAAGCTTTGAACTGGTGTTTGTGATTAACGAACTTCGTTACCGGTATGGGTTCAGCTACAACAGGGATGAAATTTTAACCGAATATCTCTTTCGAAAGAACCTGTCCAGAGAGGTTATCGTCTTTCAACGGAAAAAGGATATCATTGACACCACCTCGGCGCTAAGTGCCAATAACAAACTAGTGGATGCAGCGGTAGAGGCAACGCGTGATAACGGCTTTTTTCTTGCCGCTATGGACAGTTTAAATATTGCGGAGGCCAACCTGATTTTCAGGTTTATCAAACTTTTGATTGTTATCGATGGCTGTGAGACCTCTTTACTTTCCGGTATCGAAGAACTATGGAAGCTAAAATCTGTCACTGACTTGGTCAATATGCAGTTTAACAGGTTGTCATTGGGCCCTGTGGGCGTCAAGGCTACAGTTGATGAGGATAGGGATAGAAGCGGCGCTTACAAAATTTTGGCAGAACATATTTATTACGATAAAGATGGTAACAACAGCGGGAAAACTGTTGAATGGGATTTTATGAAGATGGAATCAAGTGGGACAATTAAAGCATTGGAATACGCAGGCCCGATTATGGCGGCGCTGACCGTTGGGGGGATTCTGGTAGTAGATGAGATAGAGGCAAACATGCATCCCTTATTGACGCTTGACACCATTAAATTGTTTTTGGACAAAAAGACCAATCCTAATGGTGCGCAACTGATTTTTACAACCCACGATACCAACCTGTTGAGCTATTCCAAGCTCCGCCGGGACCAGATCTATTTTACTGAAAAGAATAAATGGGCATCGACAGAAATCTATTCATTATCGGATTTTGTCTATGTCAATCAGGATGGCAGCAAAGCTGGTAAAGAAAGGCCGGATACCGATAAGGAGAAAAGGTATATTGAAGGAAGGTACGGGGCTATTCCGGTTTTTGGGCGGTTGGACTATCAGCACATCGAAGAAAACTTAAACCGGGACAATGGCTAAGCGCGGTAAGTTAAGTAAGGATTTTGAAGCTGTAGATAAGGTTGTACGTCCGGAGCGTGTCAGGCACTATGCCTATCTGATTTTGATTGTCTGTGAGGATCAGGTAACCGAAAAGGTTTATTTTGAAGCTTTTAAGGATAAAATTCCCAGGGAAACAATTTTCTTGACCGCGGTTGGTACCGGGCTTGACCCGTTGGGTGTTGTGCAGCATGCAAAGTTAAAGCGGGATGAACTCGCTAAGATGTGCAAGCGTGAAGTGGATAGCGTATGGGTGGTTTTTGATAAAGATGATGCAGATAAAGAAGCTGGCAAGATTGCCCGTTTCGAAACTGCCCTTAGCGAAGTGGCGGACAATAAGTTCAATCTTGCTTACAGCAACGAGGTTTTAGAACTTTGGCTGTTGCTACACTTGATGGAGGTTGATCCCGCCAAAGCGTTGCCAAGACAAGAAATCTATCAATTGCTGCAGGATCATATTGCTGCCCAAGAGGGTCATGGGAATTTTGTGTACGAGCACGGTAACAGTAATATACTCGAAAAGATCAGGACTTTGGGTGATGAGCAAAAGGCAATCGAGCGGGCGGAGACGTTGATGCAGTATCACAAAGAGAAACATCTTTTGGCATGTAATCCAAAAACTCTGGTTCATCTTTTGGTCAATGACCTGCATGGCTGGATCCGATATTATTCTTACCAGTAAGGTGATTTGGATATTGGGGAATTGCAGCGCTTTTTTAATGTTTTTCAACCTAAGGCCGGCTGCTTGATCCGTTATTGACAATCCTACTCTTGAAGGGAAGAGGTGTAATGTAAAACTGCCCCCTTTCAGGGAGGCAGATTACAGACGGTTTTTAACAGCTATTTGAAATCAAAAACGAACTTCCATTGATGATCCCCGACCTTCAAGGCCATATCCCTGTTCTCTGGAAGCAGTTTTTTTGTTGGATCAAAAGGATTATTGAAGTTAAAATCTTTTGTTTTTTCAAGATCCGCAGGGTCGAGTTTGATCGGGGTCTTAGAGAATTTAAATGATTTGACGATTTTGCGCAGTATTTTGGCCTTAAGCGGTGAACCGGTTACTACCAGCGAATCCGCGACCGGTACCATCGTCATTTCCAATGTGGCCGGTCCGTAATACAGGCAGCAACTTGATCCCGATGTTTGAAAACAGTATATTAATTTTAGGTTTGCGTCCCAGGAATCTTCTTAAGTGAACTGGTATATCTTTCCGGTAAAGCTTTGCTGGTTTTTGATCTTTCCGAGTTGCAGGCAATGGGGTAAGGCAAAACTTCGATGATTTCGGCTGAGATTCGTTTGGTGCTGCTGTCGCGGAAGATGCGCAGTTTGCGGTAGCCGAGTTTTTGGCCAAGGTATGTTGGGGAACCTTTTAAGGCAAGGTTTCAGGAATCCGTGCCTGATTTTTCCTATGGTATATTTTGGTGTAGTCAGGGCTTAGCTTCGCAAGGAAATGGCTGGTGGTATCTGCAGGCTTATGTTTGGCTGCAGCAATACTGTTTTTTAAGAACTGCGTGGCTTCTACAACAGTGAGTGACAAAACCTCCTGTTTTTCTTGGCCAGGTAATGCGGTGGGTTCAGTTTTCTTGCAGGAACCGAGGAGTATGGCCTGGCATAAAAGAAACAGAAAAATGAGGATAAGAAAATTGAGAATGAGCGGGTGCCGCCCGCTGAGGTTAAAATTTTTCATGATGGTTTTTGATTTGGTTAGTGTTGGTTGTTTTTTATGTGGTTTTTGTTTTTATCGTTTATTGATGCTCGTGCCCAAGGCCGTTTTTGTGCTTGAAATCACTTTTTAGTTTTTGGACGCTTAACCTGTTAAGTGTTTCGCGGCCGATGCCGAGGTAGGAAGCGATGATAATCTGTATGGTTTTTTGGGTGATATCTGGGTGGGTTTTAAGCAGCTGCTCATAGCGCTCAGATGGGGTTTTACAGCGCAGGAATATAGCCCGTTCCTCACTCATCATGTAGTCGCGTTCCATCATTGCCCTGCCAATTAAGTTGCCTTCGCGGAAGTCGGCATAATAACTTTGGAGCTGCAGATAAGTGATGTGTTGAAGCGTGCTTTCCTGCAGGACCTCGATATATTCGTATGCGGGTCTTTGGGTAAAAAAACTGTATACCGATATCATCAGATCATATTTTCCCATAAACCATGTGGTGCATTCGCGGCCCTCGCGGTCAAGGAAATAGGCGCGCAGGAAACCTTCCTTGATAAAGTAAATGTGGCGGGCTGTTTCGCCAGGCCGTAATAGGATATGGCGCCGGGGGAATCTGTCTGTCAGGAGCTGCTCATTGAGCCGCTGCTGGAAGGGCTGTGAAATTGGGGTGATGAACGAAAGTGCGGCCAGCAGTTCGGTAGCCTCGTCGTAATGTTTTTCCATGTGGTTCGATTGTGCTTCAAACCAACTTTTTTCTTAACTGTGGGAAATAGATTTGTCTTATCAGACGGGGATACAAAAATGAATATCGGAAATTTTATGGAAAAAGTTATTGTTCATTTTTCATTTTCTGCCTGAATGCAAGCCTTTTAATGTTTGCGCTTTTTGTTCACTAACCATTTATCCTATGATCAAAGAATTTTCAGTGCGCGCCTTGGCGCAGCTTATGGATGAACTCCATTCCATCGACTATCAGGTGAGCGATCCGCTCGAAAAAATGAAATCCTCGCTTAAAATCGTAAGGACTGCAATTACTAAGTTGCGTATGTTGTGTACGGAGCAGGGCTTTAGCTCGGAAGAAGAGGAGGTTCATTTTTTTAAAAACATCAAGCCGGACTTTTATGGCCAGCAGATTTTGTTATCGAGCGTTATACGCTGGAGCGGAATATGCCTTACCGTGATGCGGAGGCGCCGCGGTTGTATTTTCTGGCAGAGGTAGCTTATGTGGAGCGCTTTTTTTTGTCGCATCCTTTTGCCTACGAATATTACCGCGCAGGTGCAACAGAGCTGGACAGGCAGTATTTCCTGAGGTCTTCTGAAGGCGGGGGACTATTTGGGTCGGAGGCAGTGGATCTTGACAGGTCTTTTTCAACGCCTGCTGACTACCTGTTTTCGCAGTTCCGTGCCTATAGGCTGTTAAAGGAATGGATTTTTGAAAGGCTGGATTATCTGGCAAGGAATCCTGCTGTAGCATATCAGCCGGGGTCGGAGGCGGGGGAGTTGAGGTGGACGGGAGACTCGGTTAACTTAGCAGAACTTGGTTATGCGCTGGTGTTAAGCGGGCAGTTCAATAACGGGCAGGCAGGGGTGGCGCAGGTATTCCGCTGGTTGGAGGAAAAGTTATCAGTGGCCATTGGTGTGCCTGCAAGGAGGCTGGCTTCGATCAGGAGCAGGAAAAGGTTGAGTCGGACGAAATTTTTGGATGAGCTTAAAGATGCTCTGGAGCGGAAAATGGATCAGGATGATGGGCGGTGAGAACAGACAAGAAAGGCTTTGAAAGCATAGTTTAGCGAATTTACAAGCAGCTTCAAGAAAAAATTATAGAATATCTTATATTAAACAAAATTTTCTAGATAATGCAATCAAATACAGCAAGGCCATACTTCGAAGATATCGAGGGAAAAATCATTGAGGAAATACAAGGTGCGGAATCTTCGATCCTGATCGCCATGGCCTGGTTTACCAGTAAGGAAATAAAAAGCGCATTGCTTGACCATAAGCTTCGTCATTCGGAAATCAATATTGAGATCATTCTTGATAGGAACGATACCAATGCACGTCATTTCTATAACACAGCTAACCGGTTTCGCGCCGTGGGGATCATCATTTATCCAGAACCGGAACGGATGATGCATCATAAATTTATGGTCATTGATGGAAAGAAGACACTTATGGGTTCGTACAACTATTCTGGCAAAGCGAAAACCAACCTTGAGAGTATGTTTATTTATGAGGATAAACAGTTCAGTTCGATTTATACACGGGTATTCCGCTCCATTAGCAATCCCCAGCATGTGGATGAAACTATAAAACTGTTATGGAAATATCCAGACTTTTCGAGGCAATTGATTTCCATGTATTATCCTTTCACGACGGATGAGTTCGTTAAGCATAAACCCTTGCTCATCAGTGGTAACTGCTACATCTATGACAATGGTTACCGAGACACACTCTCCTATGAGCCCGGATATCTATTCAATCCCGCTGTTCTGCATGTAAACGATTCGTATTATGAGTTTAAAAAACCATATAGCAAAAACACAATACTTAGATGGAGGCATAACGATGCTGAAATGGCTATTATCGATTCTTACAGGGAATTCCCCGAAGAATGGGACAAGATATCGGATGACCTTGAACAGCACGATGATTGGTTTAAATCTTATTACAAAAGACTTATTGACTCTACGCATACCACAGCAGAAATTGAAAAACTGATAAAAGAAAATGTCGATATTGTGATAGAGGATCGCCTCTGGGCGGATAACTTTGGATTATTTATCAATAAGGGACATCTGAAAGCGATTTTCGAATCGATTGCCCAGCACCAAGAGCAAACGATTACGAAGTTTTAGCTCGACATAAAGTGAATTGTTTTTCTGCCTATTTAAGCCAGGAGATCATTGACGGAAGTTCTGTGGGATAACATTCTGCAAATTCAAGACCCGATAAAAGTGTTCTAGGATCATCGTAGTCGCGATCACTAACGATGAGGATTTTACCAATACTTGAAACCGTGGACAAGATGCCTGTAATTGCTACGGGTAAGTTTGTGCCTCCCGATGTTGGAATTGAACCTCCGGTTTCTGGGATAGCCACAGGCACTAGCTCGTTGTTAAAGAAGAAGAGTTCGATCTTGCCTGCGTCCCTGGCCCAATGTAACGTTTTAAGGATGCTATCCTGGTCATAAAGCCCTTTCATACTTGAAGAAATATCTATGAGTAAAACGTTGGTATTTTTTCGTTTTAGACCGGCAATAGCTAATATTTCCGTCAGTTTTTCGCTGAAAGCGCCGATGATTTCTGGGTGGTCGGGCCGAAACCCTTCCATGTAGTAGGATTTTGCTGGGAGTGAAGTATTAACTCCTGGTGAATCGTAGTTAATGATGATTGCACCCCCACTTTCTGGTGCTCCGAGCATATAAGCATTAGCCACTTCCTCAATATGGGCTTTGTCAATACTACCTCGCTGTTTGAATTCAATTATCCCTGCCGTATTAATCGTTCCACTCTTATTGGACGAGAAACAGATCCTAAGGTCCGGCTTCATTGCTTTTCGATTATGATAGGTGACGGCTGTCTGCTCCTGGATAAGGACACAGGCTTCTGGATAATCCCTGCAGTTTCCCAGGTCCGCGATAATCTCTTTTGAATATCCGTCCAAAGCAATCCTGCCTGCAATTACACGGGGTACTGGATCCAGTTCTTCCATGAATTTTAAAGCTGTTACCGTACACCAGATCTCATAGGTATGCCACCGGTTTTTCCAGAATGGTAAATCCAGAATACCCAGTGCTTCATAGATGAGCTTTTTGCGTTCGGTTTCCAACATGCTAAGGTATGGAAGAATATCTTTTTCATATAGCCTGTATGCTTTATCCTTTGTTTCATCTGCGACCTTATCCAGGTTATAAAATACATAGGCCCACCGGGGCATCAAATCTGTTAGCAAACGGGCACTGTCGGCCAGTATCACATTCGATTGATCACGCCTAGCCTCATCGGATAACTGCCTGTAATCATCGATAATCTGCTGAAAAAGGTTGCGGATATCCCTTATAATGCCATCAATAGGATGGGATGCTAGTATGATTGCTGGTAGGGATTTGACCATGCCGCTTGAATAACTGTATTTATTATCCCACTCCCGGTCGTCAGGAACGAGAAGATCTGATAAAGGAAAAAGTGAGTTTAAGGTTTTATCATTCCATACCTCTATAACCTCCAAATGCCTTAGACGTTTGGCCTGCTCTTCATATCTTCTAAACTGTTCCAGATCTATATCCGCACTTTGATCATCGGGGAATCCGAACTTTATCGAAATCGTTTCGCCCGCTTTAGGGGCAAGATGATCTGAAAGATATTCCCAGATCTCGCTGAACATCAGCGAAAAAGGCTGGGCCGCCTGGAGAAAAGCACGCAGAAACTGTTCAGCAGAAAGGTTCTTTGCCTTTAAATGAACTGCTAATTGATCATCTGGGCATCCCAAGAGATTACACATTTCGTCAAACCAGCCATTGTCACGGGCATCTGTATTCCGGATTTCCAGCCCACGGTTCTTCATTTCGGCATAAAGCGCAGATGCACTGTCCAGTATTTGTTCTACCATGTATGTGAGCGTTTAGAACACGAAAGATAGCCAAATAGTATTTTACTTGGGCATCCGGAAGGATTTTATCGGTCGGTGATATTGTAGAGCCTTAAATTATAGTGCTGACCAAATCTTTTTAATTTCTGCACAGCTCTCTGTCAGTATGCTTTCAATCCCGGGGTTATCCTGCGCAATAAGCACATTTCCTGAGGGAATGTCGATAAAAAGGCAGTCTTTAGACTTAAACGAAAGTCCGCTGGTTTCTTTTGCATATACCTTAAGTACCTTTAAAGAAAGTTCGGCTTCTTTTGCCCTAAGGCGTGCCTGTGGAAAATTAAATCTCAAAAGGCCGATCTGCTCTCCAGTCAGATCATATAGTAACATATCAGCCTTTGCACTGATCTTTACTCCGCTAACTATTATAGCAGCACGCTTACGGTTGGTATTTAGCACATATGCACTCAGAATCGGAATCAGTTTATCTGACATTCTGATCAGACCTTCGAGTGCCCCAGCCGAGTAATATCGGTTCCTGTAATTATCTGTTTTAGGGGAAAATGCAAGTGCTTCCTTTTTAAGCCTCGCAGCATGTCTGCGGAATTCCTCAAAATAGAGGTCATAATCATCGAAATTGGCTGAAAAGGTTGCAGTAATAATGTCCCTTGCGATATTATAATACTTTGGAATATAGTCCCCAGGATATTTGCCACCAAGTAAAATCCGTTTGCGGGCATTTAGGGTCGATCCATAATACCTGGAAAACTGTGTAAGTGAGAGTCTCGGATCTTCTATAATTGTTATCTGCTTTACATCAATCTGATTGTTTTCCATGTTGCCTTAATTAATAAATCATTATCCATCAGGTATTTGAAACGACCTAATTGATTAATATCAAATTTAAATAAAGCAAATTATATTAGTATATACGACTTATCAACAGTTAATCGGTTGTTTGATATACTAATAATAATAGTATTGTCATTTTCCTGCTTTGCAATCACTTCGATGCGCGTTAATCAATTGATATACAATTAGGTGTATGTGGATAACTAGCTGATTTATAAGAGTAGTAAGTTGACCGCGTGTCGATATTGTGGGCGCACAGCAAATGCAAGACGACAAAGAGATGGAGTATATACAAAGATTATCTTAAGGTACTACCCCTGAATTACCTTAGAAGCTTTTGCAGTTGAACCAATTTTGTTTCAAGCCAGGGCAATGGAGCATGGTGGCAAAATTATTTAGGTCTATGTTGGGGCAATTTACATGGGGACAGTTTTTAAGCTGTTATGGGGCAGTAAGCCTGCTGTGGTATCTGGGACTGCTGTTTACCGCTTACCGAAAAGAGGCGCTGGCCTTGCTGGGTTTAGCGGCAGATGGAGATCGAGCGGGCAGTGTATTAAAGTTCAGGTCTCAAAATGATCCTTTACAAGGTAATAAAGCTGAGTCTGGTCAGGTGCAAAGTAGGGGTTTTAGTGATGATACAACAAGGCCAAGTGATATTGGAAGTGTGGTGAATGAGTCAGGTGCTAATCGTGAACCGGGATCAAGCCCAGTCAAAAATAATCAGCCTGATAAAAGCGGAGCAAGGGATCATGACCTGATGGGCAAAGCTAAACCACAGCATGGGCTGGAGAGAGTCGAGACTGGGAATTTGGCTTTTGCCCCTGCAGAGAAAGGGGATATCGATGTAGATGAGCTAAAGACCGATGAGGTAGCTACTGGTAGCCTTTATGAGGACTTGACTGCGGGGATAAGGGAGATCTATGAGATACTGGCAGCCAACGATGGCGACAAGCAGGACTTCTTTGGAATGATCGCGGAGCTAAAGGCTCAGTTTGGTCTATTGGGTTCAAGCCCCTGTATAACAAAGGTGAATACATTCATTAGGGATAGTGTGCCGTTTGCGATCAGTCAGGAAGAACTGGAGAGTCTGTGGGATTAAAATCAACTACTCTTTTCTATTGCCCGCATTTTTTGTGACCAGGATTATACCGGGCATAAATGGATAAATGAAATGCTTTCGGGTGCAGGCTTGAACCGGGTACAATGCCAGGCAAAAATAAGGAAGTTTTCGGGGGGACATTTTAGGGATTATTCTGGGATGGAGACCAGGAGATTGCTGGTAAGAAGAAATATCGGATAGGTAGAAGTTGGGAAAAATTTAGAGGATAACATTTGATGGGTTTAGGGTATGAGATTTAGGTATAAAGTGAAGAGGAAAGAAAAGCGTGCATATTTTTTAAAGGTAATCTACATCTTTTCTATGCTGCTGCTAGTGAGAGCAATAGGCGTTAGGGCGCAGGACGGCAATGCCGGGATACAGGAGGCAGCGAATAAGGTGAAGGGGTATTTTGATACCGGTTGTGACCTGATGTATGCCATCGGTGCAGTGGTTGGCATCATAGGCGCTGTCAAGGTGTTCAACAAGTGGAATGCGGGGGAGCCCGATACGAATAAAGTGGCCGCGGCATGGTTTGGGAGCTGCATATTTTTGGTGGTCGTGGCCACTGTTTTGAAATCGTTTTTCGGGATATAAGCCATGGCAAGGGTATTTCAGATCAATAAGGGCATGTCGAGGCCGATCGTTTTTAAGGGATTAAAAGCGCAGTATATCGCTTATCTGGCTATTGGGCTGGTGTTGCTGCTGATCACCTTTGCGGTGCTGTACATTTTGGGCTTGTCGCTTTTTGTGGTGTTGCCGGTGATACTGGGTTTGGGTACACTGCTATTTTATGGGGTATTTGCCCTGAGCAGGCGCTTTGGCCAGTATGGGCTGATGAAGTATCTGGCCCGTAAATCCCTGCCGAAGGGAATCATCTTTAGGTCAAGGAGGGCGTTTACCTCGCTCAAAGGTGAATCAGGCAGGTCAGTGGGAATCTGGTCCGAAGGCCGGGTAAAAAGTCAGCAGAGAAGAAACGGTTTGGGAAAGGATTTGAGGGGTTAGGCTATGATAGAATCAGCAAATATATTTCCGATCTACAAAATAGAGAACGGCTGTATCCTTTCGCGTAAAGGCGATATCACCTATGCCTACGAGCTGAAACTGCCGGAAATATTCTCCATGTCGGCAAGTGACTATGAAGCTTTCCATGAGGTGTGGGTGCGTGCGATTAGGGTTTTGCCGGTCTACTCAGTGGTTCATAAGCAGGACTGGTTCATGTCGGAAAAGGTGAAAGCGGATTTTGAGACTTGCGGTGATACATTTTTGTCCAGGTCGTCAGAGCGGTATTTTGCGGAAAGGCCTTATTTAGAGCATAGCTGTTTTCTGATGCTGAGCAAACGACCATCGGGAAAAAGGCTTTCCAGTTCCGCTTACAGCAACATCCTGCGCAAAAGCCTGGTTCCGGTGCAGGCGGTGGAAAGTAGCGCGATAGAAGATTTCAGGGACAGGTGCAGCCAGTTCTGCCAGATTTTAACGGATAGTGGTTTTGTGACGGTAACCTCGCTGGGTGATGATGAACTGACCGGAACTGCTGTAAAACCTGGTCTGATAGAAAGATATTGTTTTTTGCTCAGCTCAAATGAGATGAGTGTGGTGCGGGACATCAGGGTAAAGGACGGACTCGTGGTAGGGGATCTGCCTTTGGAGTTATATACTTTGGGTGAGGTGGAATCCCTGCCGTCTATCTGCGGGAGCAGGATCGACTATGATGCTTATTCGACCGATAAA
>Ga0308157_10001202_pt1 | contig 57953 bp, 50 predicted proteins | sample PhyBR1_FD_201035 | JGI IMG/M metagenome (GOLD analysis project Ga0308157, IMG submission 201035) | Phyllosphere microbial communities from UC Gill Tract Community Farm, Albany, California, United States - DLSLB.R1 | ecosystem: Host-associated > Plants > Phyllosphere > Unclassified | place: USA...
CTGATCGGAAAACTGGAGCGGGCGAAGGGATTCGAACCCTCGACCCCAACCTTGGCAAGGTTGTGCTCTACCCCTGAGCTACACCCGCTCGCGCCAGTCATTTCCGTCAGGCAGGCGCTATATGGACCAACGACTTTGAGATTGCAACAGGGAAATGAGCGGAAAATGCTGTTTCTTGCAAAGAAACTGCTGTTTTCGATCTAAATATTTGAAAATATTATATTTATTTTCGTTTAACGAGCTGTTGAACAAGTGTCGACGGGCAGAGGGAGCGCAACCTTTGCGCTTTCTGTCGGATAGGATCTACTTGAGAGCGCAGGAGATTCCCACGCCAAGTGATTCATTTATGGGCAGCGGAATCCGTTCTTCCAGTCTTTGAGAGTGTCCAGGATATTGCGTGTTCAGCTTCGTGTATTAAGAGTATATAAAATCACGAAACAGAGTGAGACAGTCTGGCTACTTGGGGAGTAGGATTAAGCATGCCTCTGACATCGCATGAACTGCACGACTATCTGAAAAACCTCGATATCGAGGTGATAACGGTGGAACATCCGCCATTGTTCACGGTTGCCGATTCACAGCAGTTGCGTGGGGAAATCGCCGGTGGGCACACCAAGAACCTGTTCCTGAAAGATAAGAAGGACAATTTCTTTCTGGTGACTGTAGACGAGGAAGCGGTTGTCGATCTCAAGTCGATCCATCAAATCATTGGTGCCAGCAGCCGCGTTTCGTTTGGCAAGCCTGAAAAGCTGATGGAATATCTCGGTGTTGTGCCAGGCGGTGTCACGGTGTTTGGTGCCGTAAATGATACCAACCACAATGTTCAGATCATTCTGGACGCGGGTCTCATGGAAAACGACATCATCAATGGCCATCCTTTGACCAATGAAGCGACGACATCAATCAAACGCGATGATCTGATGCGATTTCTGACGGCGACGGGGCATGAGCCGCGCATATTGGCTGTTTCAGAGGATGCCAAGGCAGCAGCATCGGTATAGAATGCGCATGAACATCTCGATTGCGAAAGCGTCTTGAAATTGGCCGCTGTAAATACGAACTGAAATATCGAAACCAGCCTGATGCTGTCCTATATGCAAGCTGGAAGACATAAGGAATATCAGATGACGAGCCAGAACAATCCTTATTCGAGTGCAAGCGGACAAATGACCGGCTCAATGACCGGTAATGTATCGTTTGGCACCACAACGGCAGCCGTTGGTGGTGGCGATCTTATCAAGGACACCACGACTGCGGGCTTTCAGGCGGATGTTCTGGCGGAATCGCGCAATCAGCCTGTGCTTGTTGATTTTTGGGCGCCATGGTGCGGCCCTTGCAAGCAGTTGACGCCAATTATCGAGAATGCCGTGCGCGAAGCTGGCGGTGCGGTCAAGCTGGTGAAGATGAATATTGACGATCATCCGTCAATCGCGGGCCAGCTCGGCATTCAGTCAATTCCAGCGGTCATTGCCTTCGTCAATGGCCAGCCAGCAGATGGCTTTATGGGTGCTTTGCCGGAATCCAAGGTCAAGGAATTCATCGCTAAGATTGGCGGTCCAAGCGATCAGGAAGCGGCGATTACCGAAGCGGTGAATGCGGCCAAGGAATTGGTTGAGGCAGGCGATTTTGTTCAGGCTTCGCAGATATTCTCGTCGATCCTGCAAGTTGCACCTGACAATGTGGATGCAGTAGTCGGCCTGGCGACGTGCTTGCTTGAATCAGGTGATGCAGACAAGGCGCGGGAAATTCTGGCAAGCTTGCCCGAAGACAAGCAGGATGCAGCGCCTGTACGTGCGCTTGAGGCCCGCCTTGCGCTTGCAGATCAGGTGAAGCTCATCGGCGATCCGATTGAACTGGAACGCCGCGTGCAGGCCGATCCAAAAGACTATCAAGCACGGTTTGATCTTGCTCAGGTGCGCAATGCACAAGGGCGTCGTGAAGATGCGGCTGATGAATTGTTGGCAATCATGAAAGCGGATCGCAGCTGGGAGGACGATGGCGCGCGCAAGCAACTTTTGCAGTTCTTCGAGGCGTGGGGCAATACGGATCCGGCAACCTTGGGCGCACGTCGCAAACTTTCGTCGCTCCTGTTCTCATGAACAGGCGCGGTGCAATCATTTATTGAGGCGCTCCCGAAAACCGTTCTACCTTTTCGGAATGCGCTCTAAGGGAGAGTGTAATGCAAGTGGGCAATGCCCGTTACCGGACGGGCGCTGATATACCGGAGCTGGTGTCGATCTTCCCATTGAGAGGCGCGCTGCTTTTGCCTGGTGGACAGCTGCCGCTGAATATTTTCGAGCCTCGCTATCTGGAAATGGTGGAAGATGCGCTGGCCGGAAAGCGGATTATCGCCATGATCCAACCGCGCATTGAAGAGGGCCAAGAGGACGAGGACGACAATGACAGATTTGACGAGACTGCGCGACCGCAGTTGAGCCAGGTCGGCTGCCTCGGGCGTATCACTACATACGCAGAAACCGGAGACGGGCGTGTCCTCATTACGCTACAGGGCATATGCCGGTTCAGGGTGCTGGATGAAATCAACTGCCGCAAGCCTTATCGTCAATGCCGGATTGCACCGTTTTTGACGGATTTGGAAACTGCGCCTGATCTGGGTGAGATCGACCGTGATGCGCTGCTCCGAGCTTTCCGAGATTATCTTGAAGTGCATAGTCTGGAAGCAGATTGGGACAGCATTTCGCGTGCGGGCAACGACACATTGGTCAATGCTTTGTCGATGATGTCGCCTTTCGGACCCGCCGAAAAGCAGGCATTGCTGGAAGCGCCTGATTTGAAAACACGTGCAGCGACGCTAATCGCCATTACAGAAATGGTCCTTGCCAAGGTCAAGGATGATTACGGTTCGCGCCTGCAATGAATGCATGAGTGCTTAGAGCATGTCTCCCAAAAGTGGGAGCCGCCTTGGCGCGGAAATCAGTCCACCGGACTGATTTCTTGATTCCGCTACGATGGGATAAGACATGCGTTAAAACAAACAGTGCGACGCATTTCTAACGATTCATCTTAAACAGGAAATGCACTAGGAAAAGCCAATGACTGAAAACGAAAACATCGGCAATATCGACGTCAAGCTGCTTGAATTGCTTGTGTGCCCTCTGACCAAGGGCTCGCTGAAATATGATGCAGAAAACAGTGAGCTGATCTCTGAGAAAGCCAAGCTTGCCTACCAGGTTCGCGGGGGCATTCCGATCATGTTGCCGTCGGAAGCGCGTGCGCTGGAATAGGGTCTAGTCGGTCTCTGATCTCGACTCACAATTGCTGTTATATAATTTCTACATATCCTCTGTTCTTTTTCATAAATTTCACGCTGCTGGTTGTTGCTTGCCACGCGAGGGGGCTCTATAACCCTCGCGGAACTTGAAAGCACGATTTCGGAATCTGATTTCCCTGCCGTTATTGTGCGAGAAAAAACAGAGGCTTGGCATTATGGCATCCAGAAAACTCCTTCTCCTGCCCGGTGATGGCATCGGTCCTGAAGCAATGGCTGAGGTCCGCAAAATTATCGCTTTCCTCAACTCCGGACTTAATCTCGGTTTTGAAACCGATGAAGGCCTGGTTGGCGGATCGGCGTATGATGCGCATGGACAGGCTATTTCTGATGCCGATATGGAAAAGGCGCTTGCTGCAGACGCTGTACTTTTCGGTGCCGTTGGTGGTCCGAAGTGGGACAGCGTGCCTTATGAAGTGCGCCCGGAAGCAGGCCTCCTGCGTCTGCGCAAGGATTTGGCCCTCTATGCCAATCTGCGCCCGGCAATTTGCTATCCAGCGCTCGCACATTCATCTTCGCTGAAGCCGGAAGTGATCGAAGGTCTCGACATTCTGATCCTGCGCGAACTGACTGGCGGCGTTTATTTCGGCGAGCCGAAGGAAATCATCGATCTGGGCAATGGCCAGAAGCGCGGTATCGATACGCAGGTTTACGACACTTACGAAATCGAACGTATTGCCGATGTGGCTTTTGAACTTGCGCGCACCCGTCGCAACAAAGTCACGTCGATGGAAAAGCGCAATGTGATGAAGTCGGGCGTCTTGTGGAATCAGGTCGTCACGGCTCGCCACAAGGAAAAGCATTCCGATGTGGAACTTGAGCATATGCTAGCTGATGCTGGCGGTATGCAGCTCGTTCGCTGGCCCAAGCAGTTCGACGTGATTGTCACCGACAATCTGTTCGGCGATATGCTTTCCGACGTTGCTGCAATGCTGACCGGTTCGCTCGGCATGCTGCCATCTGCTTCGCTCGGTGCTGCCGACGCCAAGACCGGTAAGCGCAAGGCGCTTTATGAGCCGGTACATGGCTCCGCACCCGACATCGCAGGTCAGGGTACCGCCAATCCGATTGCAATGATTGCGTCGCTCGCCATGTGCCTGCGCTATTCGTTCAATCTGATTGATGAAGCTGATCGTCTGGAAGCAGCAATCGCTGGTGTTCTCGATGATGGTCTGCGCACGGCCGACATCTGGTCGGAAGGCAAGACCAAGATCGGCACAGTCGAAATGGGCGATGCGATCCTTGCGAAGTTCAAGGCGCTTTCGGCTTAATTACTAGTCGAATAATTATTGACGAGCCGTCGTGTGAACACCGCACGGCGGCTTTTTTGTTTTGCGTTCTAATCCAACTGCAGCGTAAAATCTGCAAAGACGCCAGCAATCAGCAGCGCAATAAAGAAATACTGAAATCCTTTGCGCTTTAAGCGCATGGCAAACAGTATGGCTGCGGTTTCAACCGCAAACAGGATGAATTCGCCCAGATAGGACTCTTTGTGGTCAATTGAGAATTGCGGACCTGTGCCGTTCAGGAATTGTATCAGGTTGAGAAAGATGAAAAGCGAAAAGAGCCATATCTTTCTCGATAGAAAATAGCTCTCGTAGTCGCCATATTCTTTAATGTCGTCGGGCGTTAGCGTAACGCAGACGAAGAAGAGGCTGAAGACATAGAGCAGGTCGAGCACATAGGTGTAGACGTTGTAGCTCTTTGTTCCGCTTTGAAATAAATACTCCCACCAGAACTGGATGATCCAAAGAAATACAACGACGACCCACCCAATATGCATATAGGATATCTTATGCTTATTGGGATGCTGGACGAATTTGGACGCGAAGATGAGCAGTCGTGACAGGCACAGACTGATGCCCATGCCATTGATAATTCTCATATGAGAAAAAGCATCAGCGGCGCTGATGGTGGTTTCAACTCCAGAAGGCAATTTCCACCTGTATCTATAGTTTCACGACGATGATCAATAACTACCGTTTCTTGATGAATAGCGCGTTGTTTATTGAAAATGAAACGAATTGTTCTGTTGTGGTAAAGCGGTTGTCAGTACATGACAGTTGATTGTGTAATGGAAAATAAACGCCCGATTTCCGGCTGCAATTTCCAGCGCAGACACTAAGAATGGTAAGTATGTTGAACACGCTTCCAAATCCGAGCGTCTTGTATGACGCATTGCTTGCCCGTGACGCCGCTTATGAGGGCAAAGCGTATGTTGGTGTCCTTTCAACTGGCATTTTCTGCCGGTTGACCTGCCCGGCAAGAAAGCCGCTCAAAGAAAATTGCAGGTTCTATGCTTCTATCCCTGAATGCATAGCTGACGGGTTCAGACCGTGCAAAAGATGTCATCCGTTGCAGCCTGCAGCGGAAGCAGACGCATCTGTGGAGCGATTACTGAAGGCACTGGAGGCGCAGCCTCAACGCCGTTGGAGTGAAGATGATGTGGCTGGCATGGGGCTTGACCCATCCACGGTGCGCCGCAGTTTCAGAAGACATTTCGGCATTACGTTTCTGGAGATGGCGCGACAGGAGCGATTGCGGCAAGGGTTTCAGGCTTTGGCACAAGGTGACCGCGTCATTGATGCCCAGGTGGACGCCGGTTTTGAATCGCCCGATGCTTTCCGCAACGCCTTCGCCCGGATTTTGGGGCTGCCGCCTGCGCAGTTGCAAAAAGATGGGTTGCTGCGTGCCGACTGGATCAGAACGCCACTCGGTACGATGATCGCGGTATGTGATCAATCGGCCGTCCATCTTCTCGAATTTGCCGACCGCAAAGCTCTGCCGCAAGAGCTTAAAAAGCTGCACAAGGCCTGTCATGGCGCAATCGGTATCGGGCGCTATCCCGCTCATGATAAGCTTGAGCAGCAGCTTGAGGCGTTTTTCGCAGGTCGATCCGCTACATTTGATATTCCGCTGGTCTATCACGGTAGCGAGTTTACGCGCGATGTCTGGCGCGAATTGCAAAACATCGGGGCAGGCGAGACCCGAAGCTATAGCGAGATCGCAAGGGCGGTAGACAAACCGCTTGCAGTGCGCGCCGTGGCCCGTGCGAACGGTGCCAATCAGATTGCGATCATCATTCCTTGTCATCGCGTAATTGGCGCAGACGGATCATTGACGGGCTATGGCGGCGGGCTTTGGCGCAAGCAAAAGCTGATCGAGATCGAAGCGCAATATCGCTGATAGAGCGCTGCGCACTCTATTCGGCGTTATACAAGGCTGCTCTAACAGATTAAATTATGCAGTCGTCTTCGCAAAAGAAAACGCCGCCCATGAGGCGGCGTTTCCGTGTTTTGAATGCCTTACTGATTAAGCGATCTTGTTGAGATCGACATCTTTAGTTTCCTTAACGAACAGGATGCCAATAACCAGTGTGATCGTTGCAATGATGATCGGATACCAAAGACCATAATAGATATCGCCCTTGGCTGCACTCATCGCAAAGACGGTTGCTGGCAGAAGACCACCGAACCAGCCGTTGCCGATATGATATGGCAAAGACATGCCGGTATAGCGGATACGGGTCGGGAACATCTCAACAAGGATAGCTGCGATCGGACCATAGACCATCGTGACATAGATCACGAGGACCGTAAGAATGGCGATCGTCATGACCCAATTGATCTGCGATGGGTCCGCAACCATCTTGAAAGCACCGGCATTCGGGATGGTGTAGACAGCCTGCTCAGGCTGAGCTGCAGCATCGGCTTCTGCCTGCGTGATGATCTTGTTCTTGACGAGATCAGCACTCGACATGCTTGCCTTTTCGCCCGAACGAATGGCTTCTGCATTCAGCCCCAGCTCCGGATTGGCCGCGATGAATGCATCGAGCTTGGAATCTGCAACTTTTGCCGGGCTACGAACCAACGGCCAACCTGCCTTTTGCAAAGCCAGATTGATGTCATGGGTCAAGCCAGCTTGCTTGGCAGTTGCTTCTGCACCGGCCTGGATCGCATCGAAGGACGTCACTGTTGAGTCGCCGATTTTGATGGTTGCGGGCTGTCCGGCAGGACCGGTTACGACATCATAGGGAACAGCGCTGCGCGACAGGAAGCTCGTTGCGATATCGCAGGAACTGGTAAACTTCGACGTACCGGTTGCATTGAACTGGAAGTTACAGTCGCCTGGTGCCGCAGTAACCGTGGCACGGATCGTCTGTTCAGCCTGTGCAAGTGCAGGATTGGCAGCCTGCGTCAGTGCCTTAAACAGCGGGAAGTAGGTGACTGCTGCAAGCAGCAAGCCCGCCATGATGATCGGCTTGCGGCCAATCTTATCGGAGAGCCAGCCGAAGACAACGAAGAAGCCGGTGCCGAGAATAAGCGCCGCCGCGACCATGATGTTTGCCGACTGGTTTTCGACCTTCAACACGTTCTGGAGGAAAAACAGTGCGTAAAACTGACCGCAATACCAGACAACGGCCTGACCCATTGTAAGACCGAACAGAGCGATAAGGGCAATTTTAGCATTTTTCCACTGACCGAATGCTTCCGTAAGGGGTGCCTTGGATGTTTTTCCTTCTTCCTTCATTTTTTTGAATGCCGGGGATTCGCTCATCTGCAAGCGGATCCAGACCGAAATACCCAAAAGAACAATCGAAACCAGGAAAGGAATACGCCAACCCCAAGCCGCAAAGGACTCTGTGGTCATGACATTCTGAATGCTAAGGATGACCATCAGCGAAAGGAACAGGCCCAGTGTCGCTGTTGTCTGAATCCAGGACGTATAGAAGCCGCGACGGCCATTTGGTGCGTGTTCGGCAACATAAGTTGCAGCGCCGCCATATTCGCCGCCGAGTGCCAGACCCTGCAGCATGCGCAGAATGATCAGGATTGCAGGTGCGACGATACCAAGTGTTGCCGATCCGGGCAGAACACCGACGAGAAACGTCGATGCGCCCATGATAACGATGGTCACGAGGAAGGTATATTTACGACCGACGAGATCGCCGATGCGTCCGAAGACGAGCGCGCCGAACGGGCGCACGAGAAAGCCTGCTGCGAAAGCGAGCAAGACGAAGATATTACGGGTAGTTTCAGGATATTCATTAAAGAACGCCGCGCCAATAAAGGCAGCCAGTGTTCCATAGAGATAAAAGTCGTACCATTCAAATACTGTGCCGAGTGAAGAAGCGAAAATGACCTTCTTTTCTTCACGCGTCATTTTTTGCGCGCCGGCCTTGGCGCTTGATTGAACTGACATAAGGTTCCTCCCAACAGCATTTTTGCTGACGTGCGTGGACGTTCTCCTCCAACTTCCGCGCACTTTTCCACGAGAGCATGATGAACTGAATCGTTTAATCCGTTTATTATCTTTTAGTATGAGAAAGGCGCGACCTTAACTGAAAGCCGAAAGGTCATATGCAGCGGGTCCAAGACAAATTGGACGAGCACGGCTGTTCGCAGTAGCATTTCACTTGGGCATTATTCCAGGAGAGAAAGAAATGAACCGTTTTACAGGTGGTTGTCTGTGTGGCGATGTTCGGTTCGTCGCTTTTGGGAAGCCCTATCGCGTGGGCATTTGTCACTGCCTCGATTGCCGCAAGCAACATGGAGCACTGTTTCATGCCTCGGCGATTTTTCCCGGAGCTGGGGTTACAGTGGATGGAGAGACGCGCGATTATGAAGGGCGGTTTTTCTGCCCGCGCTGTGGCTCGTCTGTTTTTTCCCGTTCAGGAGATGAGGTTGAAATTAACCTCGGCTCGCTGGATGACATTGATCAATTTACCCCGACCTATGAGCTCTGGACTATTCGCCGTGAGTCCTGGTTGCCACCGTTTCCCCTCAAGAGCCGATATGATCGCGACCGCACAACAATGAGTCGCTCTGAAGACTAGGCTGTTGAGCCGGGTTAAGGTGCATTTTGGGCACTTCGCACTGCTCGGTAGCGGACGAATTGGAATGATTATCCAAATACGACGCAAATCGGCCTGTTTTCGTCGAATTGGCTTTTTTCCTTGGGCTTTGGGTGCTAAGTCGCTCTCGCGATAAATGCCGACAAACTTATATGGCGAAATCATCAACATGCCCCAAAATCTCGCGGCGACGACATTTGTGGATTGATCTGGAGCACATCCCGAAAAGTGGGAACCGGTTTTCGGACCAAGATGTGCGTAAAAACAAAAGACAGAGCATTTTAATCCAGAAATGATCTATGTCGCTGAGCGAGCACTGTGCCCCTGCCGCATAATCCTTAGATCCGGATCGGTTTAAGGTAGAATTACGCGGCAAATTTAAATTATTAGAGCGTCCTTTGTGCGCCCGGTAGCACACACTGCGTTCTAGGCCTGGAAGCCCCAACTATGACTGCACGTCTTTCATTCGCGCGTGAGCGTATCAATGTTCTTCTTCTTGAAGGCATCAACCAGTCTGCTGTCGATTATTTCAAATCGTCTGGCTATACCAATGTCGTGCATATGCCGAAGGCACTCGACAAGGCCGATCTGATCGATGCGATCTCATCGGCGCATATCGTCGGCATTCGCTCGCGCACACAGCTCACCGATGAAGTGTTTGAAGCAGCGCAGCGCCTGATCGCGGTCGGTTGCTACTCGGTTGGCACCAATCAGGTTGATCTTAAGGCCGCACGCAAGCGCGGCATTCCGGTTTTCAATGCGCCATTCTCCAATACACGCTCTGTGGCTGAGCTGGTGATTGGTGAAATCATCATGCTGATGCGCCGGATTTTCCCGCGTTCCAATGCGGCTCACACAGGTGGCTGGGACAAGAGCGCAACCGGCAGCCGCGAAGTGCGTGGCAAGACGCTGGGCATCGTTGGCTACGGCAATATCGGTTCGCAGGTCGGTAACCTCGCCGAAAGCCTTGGCATGACGGTTCGTTATTTCGACATGACCGACAAGCTGCAATACGGCAACGTAATTCCGACAGAAACACTCGACGAATTGCTCGAAATTTCGGACGTGATCAGCCTGCATGTGCCATCGACCAAGTCGACTGCCAAGATGATTACCGAAGCGAAGCTGCGCAAGATGAAGAAGGGCGCCTTCCTCATCAACAACGCACGCGGTTCGGTGGTTGATCTGGAAGCCTTAGCGAAGGTTCTGAAAGAAGGCCATCTCGCTGGTGCTGCGATTGACGTGTTTCCGGTCGAGCCTGCTTCCAATAAGGACCCATTCGTTTCACCATTGCAGGGGCTGGAGAATGTCATTCTCACTCCCCATATTGGCGGCTCAACCGAGGAAGCGCAGGAACGTATCGGTCTTGAAGTCACCCGCAAGCTGGTGGAATACTCCGATGTGGGCTCGACACTTGGTGCGGTTAATTTCCCACAGGTACAGCTGCCTGCGCGCCCAAGCGGCACGCGTTTCATGCATGTGCACGAAAACCGTCCGGGCATTCTCAACAGCCTCGTGAATATTTTCTCTTCGCATAACATCAACATCGTTAGCCAGTTTTTGCAGACCGATGGCGAAGTTGGTTACGTTGTGATCGAAGGCGACGCGATGGAAGATCATGCCGAAGATGTTCTTCAGGCGATGCGCGAAATTCCGGGCACCGTGCGGACGCGTCTCCTTTATTGATTTTAATCAGCTTTAATCAAAGGCCCGCGCTGCATTCACTGCGCGGGCCTTTGCATTTCAATATCGCAACGTAATAAACGGGATTGATCCTGTATTCTTGAGCAGTTTTGTTGCGCTTCACTTCGAGAAATCATTGACTCTTTTTTCAAAGGGCTTAAAAGCGCAATCGGAAAAGGAGACGAACCCGTGAACGCTTCTCGCGCATCACATAGCCTGTGTGGACTGAATGGCCTCATCGCCATCGGTGCCCTCATGGCGTCCGTTTCCAAAACTACCACGGCCACTTGCATTAAAACGACCACCAAAACGGTCTGACCCCTTGGCCTGCTCGCCCTCTCTCCCCGGGTCCGGCCCAGGGAAAAGGCCCGCTGGTCGCGGGTTTTTATGGAAGCGGAGAGGACAGGAGAAGGTAAATGGGTTTTAAGATTGCAGTCGTCGGCGCTACCGGAAATGTCGGTCGCGAAATGCTCAATATCCTCGAAGAACGTGGCTTTCCGGCTGATGAAGTCGTGGCTCTCGCTTCGCGTCGCAGCCAGGGTTCAGAAGTATCTTATGGCGATAAGACGCTCAAGGCCAAGCCTCTCGACCAATATGACTTCTCCGATACCGACATCTGCCTCATGTCCGCTGGTGGCAATGTTTCCAAGGAATGGTCGCCAAAGATCGCGGCGCAGGGTTGTGTCGTTATCGATAATTCTTCTGCATGGCGCTATGATGCCAATGTGCCACTGATTGTTCCTGAGGTGAACCCGGACGCGATTGAGGGATTCCGCAAGCGCAACATCATAGCAAACCCGAATTGCTCGACGGCGCAGCTTGTGGTGGCATTGAAGCCGCTTCACGATGCAGCCACGATCAAGCGCGTTGTCGTTTCGACTTACCAGTCCGTCTCGGGCGCTGGCAAGGAAGGCATGGATGAGCTGTTCCAGCAATCGCGCGCTGTGTTTGTTGCTGATCCTGTGACGGCACAGAAGTTCACCAAGCGCATCGCGTTTAACGTGATTCCGCATATCGATGTCTTCATGGAAGACGGCTACACCAAAGAAGAATGGAAGATGGTGGCCGAAACCAAGAAGATGCTTGATCCGAAGATCAAGCTCACTGCAACTGCTGTACGTGTTCCTGTCTTTATCGGACACTCCGAGTCGGTCAATATTGAGTTTGAAAACCCGATCAGTGCGGAAGAAGCTCGTGAAATCCTTCGTGATGCGCCGGGTTGTCAGGTTATTGATAAGCACGAGGACGGTGGTTACATCACGCCTTATGAATCGGCAGGCGAAGACGCCACCTATATCAGCCGTATTCGCGAAGATATCACCGTCGAAAACGGTCTCGCCATGTGGATTGTTTCTGACAATCTGCGCAAGGGTGCGGCTCTCAATACAATCCAGATTGCAGAACTTCTGGTTGCTCGCGGCTTGATCACACCAAAGGCGCTGGCTGCTTAATCATTCATTTATGATTTGAAATCAAAAGCGCCGGGAAACCGGCGCTTTTTTGTTAGCGCGGTACACTATTCGCAAGATTGCCGCGAATTTCGAGCAATCGCGCACGCAAATCTTTCAGTTCGTCCAATGGCTGGCCCAGCGCGCAAAAAATCTGTTCAGGGATATTTTCCGCAGCCTCACGCAAAGCCTGGCCCTCATCTGTCAATGTGATGCGCACCTGACGCTCGTCCTGCGGATCGCGGCGGCGCTTGATGCGGCCCGCCGTTTCAAGGCGCTTGAGGAGGGGCGTCAATGTGCCGGAATCAAGATTAAGCTTACCACCAATTTCCGAGACCGTCTGATCGTCCTTTTCCCAGAGGATCAGCATGACCAGAAATTGTGGATAGGTGAGGTCGAGCTTGCTCAGGATTGGCTGATAGGCACGCGTCAGTGCGTTCGCGGTTGAATAGATAGCGAAGCAGACCATATCTGATAGGTGTAAGCGGGAATCTTTGTGGTCGCTGTCCATGATCCACCTTCCTTATCTCGACTATACGCTATGCACAATTGAATTGCGCGTCACATAATCGTGAAAATATATTTTGCAAAATTAGATTGTGAACAATTTAATTATTTGCAACTCTGTCGGCGGAGATAAGTTCACAAACAGGAGAAGTCATATGTCCATTCTCTATACCACACAGTCTACCGCAACCGGCGGACGGACCGGCAGTGCAAAGACCGCTGACGGACGGCTCAGCGTCGTTCTTGATACGCCAAAGGAACTGGGCGGTTCAGGCGGTGAGGGTACCAATCCGGAACAGCTTTTTGCTTCCGGTTATGCGGCCTGCTTTCTTGGCGCACTGAAATTTGTGGCTTCCAAGGAGAAGGTTTCGATTTCAGCTGACAGCACCGTGACCGCAACTGTTGGCATCGGCCCGCGTGAGGATGGCACGGGCTTTGGCCTTGATGTTGCTCTTGAGGTTGCCCTGCCGGGCGTTGACAAGGCCAAGGCCGAAGAGCTGGTTAATGCCGCGCACATCGTCTGCCCTTATTCGCACGCAACCCGCGGCAACATCGATGTTCGGTTGAGCGTAGCCTGATCTAAAGAAATAAAGGCGCCCGTCGGGGCGCCTTTTACTTTATGGTATCCTGCATATTTTAGTAGGAAGTTATTTCGATGGGTATTCTGCCGGACATTGACGAGCTGCGTTCTACCTGTCGAGAATGGCGCGACGATATCTTTGAACCAAGCAGTCGAAGCCTCCTATCACCGAGTTAGCGAACGTTTTTCTGCCGACCTTGCAGACGACCGAGACATATTACTCAGTCGTTATGCAGCCTCATGGCTATCAAGTTTCTAATCGAAGAAAGAGCGCTCTAACATCAGTATTTCAGCGCTTTGATTTTAGCGAGTGCCGCTTCCACTTGCCCATGTACGTCTACTGCCAATGGCAGAATGGGGCGCGGCGGTTCTATCTTCGCAAGGCCAAGAAGGTCAGCAATCACATACATGACACGGAAGCTGCCGAAAGTTTTAAACAATTCCCAGAGCGGCTCAAACGCCGCATTGATGCGTTCTGCTTCAACCGTGTTACCTGCCTGTGCTGCACGCGTTAGAGCCAAAGCTTCGGCAGGTAGAAGACCGGCGATGACGCTATAAAAGGCATCGCAACCTGCGAGAAGCGCGTCTTTTGTACCCCAGTCACCGCTATAGCCAATTGAAAAGTCGCCTGGCGTTTCAGAGCGCAGTTTTGAAAGCGCCGCACCGTAATCGCCATTCGTAGGCAATGGCATTTTAATCGCCTTGATATTTTTGACATGCGCCAGTTGCACGATCAGTTCATCACTGAACACGAACTTGGTGGTGCCGGGATTGTTATAGATGCAAAGCGGCAGTGCGGTTGTTTCAGCCACTGCATGGAAGTGTTGGAAGACTTCGTCTTGGGTCAGTGGCGTATAGGATACCGGAGCAAGCAAAAGCCCATCAGCGTCAGCATTTTCCGCATCACGTGCCAAGGCCTGTGCTTCATCGGTGCGCAATGCGCCCACGCCAACGATGATCGGTGTCTTCCCGCCAACGCATTTAACGGCCGTCTGAACCGTGCGTTGCCGCTGTTCGCGTGTGAGAAAGGCATATCCGCCGGTGCTTCCGAGAAGTCCGATTGAATCTGCGCCTGCTGCGTGAATGCGCTCAAGGAAACGGCACAGCGTCTCCTCCATGAGATTGCCTTTTGCATCAAATGGCGTGATCGGGAAAGCGGAAAGGCCCTTGAAGAGTTTCATGTAGCGTCTCGTTTCTCAAACAGGTTCAGCGTGACAGAAGCAGACGAATACCGGCAAGTGCAAAGACGGCTGCCAGTACACCTTCGATCCAGCGGCGGGCGTTCCGATATAGGCGCACCATGGGTGCAGTTGAAAACACAATAGCGTAGCCGCAGAAAATGGTGATGCTAAGCACAATGCAACCGCCAAGAAAAGCAGCCAAATGAGACCATGACGAGTTGGTGCCAAGACCGAGTGTCACCAAGGCAATCCAGGACAAAATGGATTTGGGATTGGAGAGATGCATCAGCAATCCACGTCGGTAAAGTTCGCCGCCTGAGAGAAATGCGCCACCATTCGGCGCTCGGGCCGCGATTTTTTCATCGGATGTCATGGCGGCACGTCCGGCCTTGAAGGCCAGATAGAGCAGATAAAGACCGCCGAAGATTTTAAGAACAATCAGTGCTTCCGCGAAGCGTGTGAGGATGGCCGAAACGCCAGTCGCAGCCATCAAGCCCCAGAAGATCGAGCCGGTCACAACACCGGCGGCGAACATAAGTCCCGCCTTTCGACCTTGATTCATGGCGACGCCCATAATGCGCATATTGCTTGGGCCGGGGCTGCCAGCGGCAATGACATACGTCGTGTAAACGAGGAGAAGCTGGTAGATGGCCGGGGACATGCTCATGATCGCTACTCTTATTGCTTTGTGAGAAGCTATATCATTCCGGCCAAGCAATATCTGTATGCGATTGTATCGAAATCTACGGAAAAAACGTCGAAATTGTCACCATTTTGGTCCGATGTGACAAAATGCAGCCATTCATCACGTCCGTGTTGCTCTAATCAGCATGCGCTTCGAGAGCTTCCATATCGTCATCTGAAAGGCCGAAATGGTGGCCAATTTCGTGAATGAGCACGTGGGTGATGATATCGCCGAGCGTTTCTTCGTGCTCAGACCAGTAGTCGAGAATGGCGCGACGGAAAAGTGTGATGCGGTTCGGGCTATCCCCCGTTTGCAGGCTGAAACGCTCACCAATGCCCACACCTTCAAACAGGCCAAGAAGATCGAAAGGCGTTTCCAGACCAAGGTCTTCGATGATCTGTTCTTCAGGGAAATCAGCGATCTGAATGATGATATCACCGCAAAGCGCGCGGAATTCCTGCGGAAGATGCGCTAACGCTTCGATCGCAATGGATTCGACTTCATCAAGCGAGGGCGAGAGGCGTCCCGCCCAGTCGCCGCTTTGATCTTCTCGGGCCATTTCAGCCAACCGGGTCCTATTCAATGATTCAGGCCGCCGGACTCTCTGGCAATAAGCTTGTAATACTAAAAGCCATTATGCCCAGGGACGCTGTTGGGCGTTCTGTGCCTCGAACGTGTCGATGCTGGTTGCCTTTTCCATGGTCAGACCGATGTCATCGAGACCATTGAGCAGGCAGTGACGCTTGAAGTCGTCGAGGTCGAAGGAAATCGTGCCACCATCGGGGCCGTGAATTTCCTTGGCGTCAAGGTCGATCGTCAGCGTTGCATTGGCACCGCGCGAAGCATCGTCCATCAGCTTGTCGAGATCTTCCTGGCTCACCTTGATCGGCAGAATGCCGTTCTTGAAGCAGTTGTTGTAGAAGATGTCGGCGAAAGAAGTCGAAATTACGCACCGAATGCCGAAATCAAGCAGTGCCCATGGCGCATGTTCACGCGAAGAGCCACAACCAAAATTATCGCCAGCAACCAGAATCTGGGCATTGCGATAGCCAGGCTTGTTCAGCACGAAATCCGGGTTTTCGGTTCCGTCTTCGTTGAAGCGCATTTCAGCAAACAGCCCCTTGCTCAGACCCGTGCGCTTGATCGTCTTCAGATAATCCTTAGGGATAATCATGTCCGTATCGATATTGACGATCGGCAGAGGGGCGGCAACGCCCGTGAGCTTGGTGAACTTATCCATATCTGGAGCCTGTCAGTTTGGTATTTGCAAATTTGAAGACTGGTTTACATCAGCATGACACAGAGTCAATGTTTCTGGCCACAAGTGCCCAATAGGTCGCAACCTAGAGCGTTTCGCGTTTAATTGCACCCATCGCTCGAGATTCTTTAAATTGTCGCATGTTCGCGAACGCTAAATGAGCCATTTAACTGCAACATGCTTTGGCGGCCTCTTCATGGAACAGGCCGCCATTGTGTTTAAAGCTTCAGCGCAATACCACCAGCCTCGACACCTGTGAGGCGGCGCGACTTACCATCAGCACCCATTACAACGGTAAAGCGTCTGCGCAAAATCGACAGGTTCGGTGAAACTGCGACATTGATCGCAGGTTCGAACTGCAGCGTGATGCGCCACAAGTCACGCTTGATTGTTTCTTCCACACCCACGATGCGCGCATGGAAAGGCGTAGTGTGGAACATGCCAGAGACATGTTGTCCAACGCGATATGGTGCTGTGTCGTCCTGAACGGGCATCCCATCTTTGTTTTCGTGGCTTGTGGCAGCCAGCGTATTCCAGTCACGCGTACCCGATTGGCGGGCGACGAGGTCGAGCGCCTTTCCGTGGCTGATGGTGATACCTTCTTCGCCTAAAGCCTGACGTAATCTACGGGCCTGATGCTTGAAGTCAGTCGTCATTTGCCCAGCACTTGCTGTGGTCATTGTTTTCGCTCCTGATTGTGAGCGGCGTTTTCATGAACGGGTGCCCGCATTGCCGTTTCTGCCGTCACCGGAACAAAAACGAAAACCAGAATGCTTTACCATGGCCAAAGGCTGCGGGCGGCAGGTGCATTCCAACCGATGGCTGGAAAATAGGCAGCCATGATGCGGAATTCAAGTCCCATGAATGTGTGGGGATGGCGCTTGCACCTTGGCGTCGTTCAGTGCACAAATTGTGTATGAAAACAATTGCTCGTCCGCGTCGTTCTGTATTGTTCGTGCCTGCTTCCAATAGTCGTGCGCTTGAAAAGTCACTGACGCTTGCAGCTGATTGCGTGATTTACGATCTTGAAGATTCCGTCGCGCCAGAGGCTAAAACAACTGCGCGCGGCGCGCTTGCTGCACATTTTGCAGAGCATCCGAAGGTCGGTTTTGAGCGGGTGGTGCGGGTCAATGCCGCTGATACGGAATGGGGCAAGGCTGACGTAACTGCCGCGGCTAAAATCGGGGCTGGCGCCGTGCTTCTGCCGAAGGTGGAGCGGCCGCAGGATATTATCGATACGGCGAACCGGCTTGATCGCAACGATGCTGATCTCGATGTGCGTGTCTGGGCAATGATCGAAACGCCGCGTGGAATTCTCAATGCAGATGAAATTGCAGTTCTCGGACATCGTTCTGCGGCAAGGCTCGGCTGTTTTGTGGTTGGGCCGAACGATATTGCGCGGGCGACTGGTGTACGCCAGCAAACCGGGCGGACGTATCTTATTCCATGGCTTATGCAGATCATTCTCGCGGCACGCGCTGGCGGTATTGATGTGCTTGATGGCGTTTATAACGACTTTCGTGACGACGTTGGCTATGAAGCCGAGTGCATGCAGGCAGCTCTGATGGGCTTCGACGGCAAGACGCTCATTCATCCTTCGCAAATTGAAGCGGCCAACCGGGCCTTTTCACCATCAGACGAAGATGTTGCGCATGCCCGCGCAGTGATTACCGCCTTCGCACAACCAGAAAATGCGGATAAGGGCGTTGTGTCGCTGGACGGCCAGATGGTCGAGCGCCTGCATCTCGAAATGGCTGAGCGTTTGCTCGCGAAATCCAATTCATAATCATGACAAAGGAAGAAAGACTATGAAGCTCTATCGTTTCATCACTGGTCCAGACGATTCTGCATTCTGCCACCGCGTTACCGCAGCGCTGAACAAGGGTTGGCAGCTTTACGGCTCCCCGACCTATGCATTCAACGCGGCAACGGGTGTTCTGCATTGCGGTCAGCCAGTGGTGAAAGAAGTCGACGGCGTCGACTACACGCCAGACATCAAGCTCGGCGAATATTGATGGCCGTGCGCCGCATCGTTTCCAATGTAGCCGCTGATAATCTGTCGGCCGCGAAGCGTTTCTATGGAGACGTGCTGGAACTCGATGTGGTGATGGATCACGGCTGGATCGTGACCTATGCCGCTGATGCGGACGCGCGGGTGCAGATCAGTTTTGCCACCGAAGGCGGATCGGGCACGCCAGTGCCTGACCTTTCCATCGAGGTCGATGAGGTTGATGCGGTGCTTGAGCGGATGATCGCTGCTGGCTTTGCCGTCGAATATGGACCGAGCGATGAAGAATGGGGCGTGCGCCGTTTCTTTGTGCGTGATCCTTACGGGCGACTTGTAAATATTCTCAACCACAAGAACTGAAAAAGGCCGGTTTGCCGGCCTTTCCATTGAAAATGCATGCCTTTATCCAAAAATCGGTGCCCACTTTTTGGAAACATGCTCCTAATTCAATCCACGTTTTTCAATCATCGCATCGGGTGTCGGCATCTTGCCGCGGAACGCTTTGTACAGCTCTTCCGGATCGCGACTGCCGCCAGCTGAATAGATATATTGCTTGAGCTTTGCCGCCAGTTCTGGATTGAAAGCGTCTCCGGTTTCCTCAAAAGCCGAGAAAGCATCTGCATCCAGCACTTCCGACCACATGTAGGAATAATAACCGGCTGAGTAGCCGTCGCCAGAGAAAACGTGAGTGAAGTGCGGCGTGCGGTGGCGCATGATGATGGCATCAGGCATCGACAGCTTTTTCAGCGTTGCGGCCTCAAAAGCCAGCGGATCTGCGATCTTTTCCTTCCCTGTGTGGAACGCCATATCGACAAGAGCGGATGAGGTGAACTCGACTGTGTTGAAACCAGCATTGAATGAACGCGCTGCAAGTACCTTGTCGAGCAATGCCTTTGGCATGGCCTCACCCGTGCGATAATGCACGGCATATTTTTCCAATACGGCTGGCACAGTCAGCCAATGCTCATAAAGCTGCGATGGCAGTTCGACGAAGTCGCGCGAAACGGCGGTGCCGGATACTGCAGGCCAGGTCACATCAGACAGGAGCCCATGCAGCGCATGGCCGAACTCATGAAACAGTGTTCGCGCATCATCCAGTGAAAGCAGGGCGGGTTCACCAGCCTTTGGCTTTGCAAAATTCATCACATTGTAGATGAACGGCTTCTGTCCGGCATCAAGTTTATGGCTCGATTGCAATGCGCTCATCCAAGCACCAGAACGCTTGGAGGTACGGGCAAAATAATCGCCAAGGAAAAGACCGCGTTCGCTGCCATCCGCATTCAGGACCTGAAACACCCGTACATCAGGGTGCCAGGTGGCGATGCCTTTCTTCTCTTCAAAGCGAATGCCGAAAAGACGGGTCGCAACATCGAAACTTGCTTCAATGATTTTTTCGAGCTGCAAATATGGCTTGAGTTCCGCTTCATCGAAAGCAAAACGCTCGGCACGAAGCTTTTCGGCATAAAAGCGCCAGTCCCATGGCGCAACCTTGTGGTTGCCACCATCGGCCACAATCAGCCGCTCTAGTTCGATTTCTTCTTCGTGCGCTTTGGCGCGAGCCTTGTCCCAGACAGGTTCCAGCAGCTCCATAACAGCTTTCGGTGTCTTGGCCATGGTGTCATCGAGCTTGTAAGCTGCGAAATTCGAGTAGCCGAGCAGATGCGCCTTGCGCTCGCGTAGTTCCACCATCTCGCGCACGATCTCCCGATTGTCGCTGTCGCCGCCATTTTCGCCGCGTTTTCCCCACGCATTGAAGGCCCGTTCGCGCAGCTCGCGGTTTTCCGAGAATGAAAGGAATGGCTCGACAATCGAGCGTGACAGTGTAACCGCCCATGCGTCGGGCTGACCACGTTCAGCGGCGACACTTTGCATCGCGTTCTTCAGAAAATCCGGAAGCCCTGCGAGGTCGGCTTCATCGGTGATGAAGAGCGCCCAACTTGATTCATCCTTTAACACATTCTGGCCAAAGCGCGCACCAAGCCCGGCAAGCTTTTCATTGATGCCTGCCAGTTCCTTTTTGCCAGCTTCATCAAGCCTGGCACCAGAACGGACAAAACCTTTCCACGTCTTTTCCAGCACGCGCTTGGTTTCAACATCAAGATCAAGGTGGTCGCGATTGTCATAAAGCGCATCGATGCGCGCAAACAGCGCCGGGTCCATCATGATGCGAGAGTAATGACGCGACATTTTCGGAGCGATCTCGCGCTCAAGCGCCTGGATATCGTCGTTGCTATGCGCGCCAGCACGCATCCAGAAAATCGAAGATACGCGGTCGAGAGATTTGCCGGTCAGCTGCAGAGCCTTCAACGCATTTTTAATAGTCGGCTCAGTGGTTTCGTTGGCAATGGCTTCCACCTCGGCAAGATCTTCCGCAAGTGCTGCGTCAAAAGCCGGTGCGAAATCATCATCCTTGAATGCGGCAAAATCCGGCAGCTCCAGAGGTCCATTCCATTCGGTCAGTGCGTGATTGTAGGTGGGCTTGGCGGACATGAGAAAACTCCGGATCAAATGAATTCGATATGCACCAGACTTAGGAGTTCAGTGTCGTTGGGGCAAGGGTATTTCCCAAGCTTTCGGTTCGCGAATGAGCCTTTGCTTGACCGTGCCCCATACAGACAATAGGGATGAAAGATGGCTTGCTCGCATGAAAGTGCGGGCACTTATTTATTCAAATATTAGGCCTCTGGTTGCGGGTTTTCCGCCGATGTCGGGCAGAGAGTGATTGTTGCAATCCATGAATGTGGCGCCTGATCATCGCACAGCCCCAGATGCGAAGCCAGTGATGAGCGAGTTGCGGGTCGGTGTTATTGGTGGTCTTCTGGCCGCGTTAGGCCTGATGTCGATGGCGCTTTATACGCCCGCCATGACTGAAATCGTCCATGCATTCGGTACGACAGAGGCGCTGGTCAAGCTTACCATATCGGTCTATCTCGCGGGCTTCTGCTTTTCGCAGCTTATCTGCGGGCCGTTGTCGGATGGTTTCGGACGCAGGCCGATCACAATTGCCTTTATGGTCATTTATCTGGCTGCGAGCGTTTTGGCGCTGTTCTCGACCACTATCGATATGTTGCTGATCGCACGATTTCTGCAAGGCGTGGGAGCGGCTGTTGGGGTCACGATTTCACGCGCAATCGTACGTGATCTTTTCACCCACGAAGCATCGGCCCGTGTGATGAACCTCATCGGTATTGTCATCGCAGTGGGACCTGCTGTGGCACCGACATTGGGTGGTTTCACCATGGAGCTTTTCGGCTGGCAGGCGATTTTCATCGTGATGGTCTGCTTGGGCATTCTGGTTGTCCTGATGGCGATCTTTATCATCAAGGAAACGGTCACCCGTGATCTTAGCCGGATTCGACCGAACGAATTGCTCCGCTCTTACCGCACGCTGTTGACCAGTCGTCAGTTCATTTATGCAAGCGTTGGGGTCGGTGGCACGACTGGCGGGCTTTACACCGCGGCGACCATTCTGCCCTTCATCCTGATGGGGCGCGTGGGCATGACAGCCACGCAATTTGGCATGGGACTGCTTCTGCAAACGAGCTGCTATTTTGCGGGCAGCCTGCTGTTTCGGCGGTTGATGCGGGTCTATCAGCCGCGCCAGCTTACCGCGGCAGGATATGTAGCTATGGTCATTGCCAGTATTCTTATCGCAACGCTGCTGCGCATTTTCGAGCCGTCCTATTTGCTCGTCATGCTGCCGATGGCGCTCTTTGCTTTTGGCGTTGCACTGGTGATGCCTGTGATGACATCAGCGGGCATGGCACCGTTTCCCAAAATGGCGGGTGCTGCGTCCGCAATGATGGGTTTCTTTCAAATGGGAGGCGGACTCGCGGGCGGCACAATCGCAGCTCTTATGGGTGATCCGGTGATTGCTTTTGCAACGCTGATCCCGGCTCTTGGTTTCATTGCTGCGATTGCTTTCCTGTTGTGGTTGCGTTTGCAGCAGGCAACTTGAAACGAGCATGAAAAAGCTTTCATCATCGCTTGCCGGGGCTTGACTTTGATGGCTGTCGGGGGCACATCACGCTCGCAGCCGCATTTATCTGGCCGCATTTCAACCGGAGCTTTATTCTCTTATGCCCAGCGACAGTCACAGTCGATTGTTTCAGCCGTCAAGGCAGTTCGTGATCTGATCGCTTGAGGTCGGCTTGCACGGTCTGTCTTTGACGGCGGATCGACAGAAAGGCAAGCCCCCATGACCGGCCTTAAGCCCGACAACAACTTCGTCTCTGAAGTGCTCAATGTTGCCGACCTCCCTGCTGCAGCAATTGCCAGCCGCCTCGCTGATATTCGCACGGGCGATGCGGTCGAGATCGTCAATGAACTGGATGCTGATGATGCAATCGCAGTCATCGCTCAGCTCTCCCACGAAGACGCTATCCGCCTTCTCGACCAGCCAGAGCTGGAACGGGCGACTGAAATTTTGGCAACGCTTCCGCCAAATACTGCCAGCCTGTTGCTTGATGGCATGTCCGCTGACCGTGCAACCGACGTCTTTCAGGAACTGGAAGATGCTGACCGCGCACGTCTGTTTCCCATTCTCGCGCCTGAAACCAAGGCCGCGCTGAAAAAGCTCATGGGCTATCCGACAAACACGGCTGGTAGCTTGATGACCATCGAATTCATCACAGTGCCTTCGAATTGGAATGTCGGGCAGACGCTCGACCATATCCGTAAGGTTGAGCGCACACGTGAGACTGTTTACGCAATCTACGTTGTCGATCCTGAAACCCGCGTTTTGCTAGGTGTCGTCAGCTTGCGCCGTCTGATTATTCGTGAACTGGACGAGCCGATCTTGTCGCTTGCTCGCGATGATGATCCGATCACGATCTCGCCGCATGCGGATCGCGAGGACGTCGCGCGCCTGTTCCGTAAGCACGACTTGTTGGCTGTTCCTGTCGTTGATGGCAGCCGTCACATCATCGGCATCGTAACTGTCGATGATGTGCTGGATGCCATGACAGAAGAAGCGAGCGAAGACGCTTATCGTTTCGGTGGTATGGAAGCGCTCGACAAGCCTTATATGCGTATCGGTTTTGGCGAAATGCTGAAGAAGCGTGCTGGCTGGCTGGGCATCCTGTTCCTGGGCGAAATGCTAACCGCAAGTGCCATGCAGCATTTTGAACTGGAGCTGGAAAAAGCACTCGTATTGACGCTGTTCATTCCGCTGATCATGTCTTCGGGCGGCAATTCCGGCTCGCAGGCAACTTCGCTGATCATCCGCGCGCTTGCGCTTCAGGAAGTCAGGCTGAAAGACTGGTGGCGGGTCGCGATCCGCGAAGTGCCGACTGGTTTGGCGCTGGGCAGTTTTCTGGGCTTGATTGGTATGATGCGTATCGCGCTATGGCAAAAGCTCGGCATTTACGATTACGGCGAGCACTGGATTCTGGTGGGCGCAACTGTCGGCATGGCGCTGGTCTGCATCGTGACATTCGGCTCGGTAACGGGTTCAATGCTGCCATTCATTCTCAAACGACTTGGCTTTGATCCAGCCAGCGCATCGGCACCCTTTGTTGCCACTTTGGTCGATGTGACTGGCCTCGTGATCTATTTCAGCGTCGCGCTGGTCATTCTTTCCGGAACGCTTTTATGAGTTTGAGGCATGTGGCGAAAAAGTGGCAACCGATTTTTCGATAACAACATGCCAAAGAAATTCAAAAAACTTTCAGAATGGCAGTGTAAAAAAGCAAATAAATCCGGCCTTTTCGGGTTAATTGAGGGGCAGTTTCGCGCTGCCCCTTTCTAAAACGCAAAAAAACCTGTAAGAGCGCCCCATTGATTTTCCGTGCATCTATCTTGGCGCGGCTCCCAACTCATATAGAAGTGATCTCCATATGGAATTGCGTAATATCGCTATTATCGCACACGTCGATCATGGCAAAACCACACTGGTCGACGAACTGCTGAAGCAGTCCGGCTCTTTCCGTGACAATCAGCGCGTTGCCGAACGCATGATGGACTCCAACGATATCGAGCGCGAGCGCGGGATCACGATTCTTGCAAAAGCGACCTCGGTTGTCTGGAAGAACACCCGTATCAACATCGTCGACACGCCAGGCCACGCCGACTTCGGCGGTGAAGTTGAGCGTATCCTTTCGATGGTGGACGGCGCTATCGTTCTCGTTGACGCTGCTGAAGGCCCAATGCCACAGACGAAGTTCGTTGTTGGCAAGGCGCTCAAGGTTGGCTTGCGTCCGATCGTTGCGATCAACAAGATCGACCGTCCGGATGGTCGTCATGAAGAAGTCATCAACGAAGTGTTCGACCTCTTCGCAAATCTTGATGCGACCGACGAGCAGCTTGACTTTCCGATCCTTTACGGTTCAGGCCGTAACGGCTGGATGGCGCTGAACCCGGAAGGTCCACAGGATCAGGGTCTGGCACCACTGTTCGATTTGGTTCTCAAGCACGTGCCTGCGCCAAAGGTTGCTGAAGGTCAGTTCAGCATGATTGGTACGATCCTCGAAGCTGATCCGTTCCTCGGACGCATCATCACGGGTCGTATTCATTCGGGCTCAGTCAAGTCCAACCAGGCTGTCAAGGTTCTCGGTCAGGACGGTTCGCTTCTGGAAACCGGTCGTATCTCCAAGATCCTCGCGTTCCGTGGTATTGAGCGTCAGGCGATTGATGAAGCCCATGCCGGCGACATCGTTGCTATTGCCGGCCTTTCCAAGGGTACGGTTGCTGACACGTTCTGCGACCCATCGGTAAGCGTACCGCTTGAAGCACAGCCAATCGATCCACCAACAGTGACCATGTCCTTCATCGTCAATGACAGCCCTTATGCTGGCACCGAAGGCGACAAGGTAACGAGCCGCGTTATCCGTGATCGTTTGCTGAAAGAAGCCGAAGGCAATGTTGCGCTCAAGATTGAAGAATCAAGCGAGAAGGATTCCTTCTTCGTTTCCGGTCGTGGCGAATTGCAGCTTGCTGTTCTGATCGAAAACATGCGCCGTGAAGGCTTCGAACTTGGCGTTTCGCGTCCGCGCGTCGTCATGAAAGAAGGCGAAAATGGCGAAATGCTTGAGCCGGTTGAAGAAGTCGTCATCGACGTTGATGAAGAATATTCTGGCACCGTTGTTCAGAAAATGTCCGAGCGCAAGGCCGAAATGGTCGAGCTGCGTCCTTCGGGCGGCAACCGCGTTCGTATGGTCTTCTATGCACCGACCCGTGGTCTTATCGGCTATCAGTCGGAACTTCTGACCGATACACGCGGCACGGCGATCATGAACCGCCTGTTCCACGATTATCAGCCATACAAGGGCGAAATCTCGGGCCGTAACAATGGCGTTCTGATCTCCAACGATCAGGGTGAAGCGGTTGCTTACGCGCTCTTCAACCTTGAAGATCGTGGCCCGATGATCATTGACGCTGGTGTCAAGGTTTATCAGGGCATGCTGATCGGCATCCACAGCCGTGATAACGATCTTGAAGTCAACGTATTGAAGGGCAAGAAGCTCACCAACGTTCGCGCCTCGGGCAAGGACGAAGCCGTGAAGCTGACACCTCCGATCCGTATGACGCTGGAACGCGCTCTGTCGTGGATTCAGGACGACGAACTCGTCGAAGTGACACCAAAGTCGATCCGTCTTCGTAAGCTCTATCTCGATCCAAATGAGCGCAAGCGCTTTGAAAAGAGCGGTAAATCAAGTGTTGCTTGGCCTGCTTTAATGTATACTAAATAACGGCGCCTTAGGGTGCCGTTTTTTTGTTTTAAAATTTAAGTAATTTTTCTGTATAATAAGTGATTAATATCTTAGATACTTCTATTATAAAGACGGTTTTCTAATTTTATTTGCATATTTTTGTTTTTTGTTGCTTTTGATGGGTAAGGCAAAGTATTCCCAATTTACAGGAATGACGATCCATGGGTTTAGCCTGCAATCCTGAACTGATAGCTGTATTTAAGCACATCGCTGCATGACTGCGGCGTAGGAATGATGGCACCGGCGGAGCATCTGGCACTGCTGGATCAGGTCATGTCGCAGAACCTGGCGATCCGATATCGCGGCATGCTGGTCTCAACCGCGATGGACCAGTGGGAGAAATTGAATATCAAGCCGGGATTTGGCAGCGATCTCTATCGTTATGAGGATATCAAGGCCTGGGCGGACGGTTCCAATCAGGCACGCACCGGCTATCAGTGCGAAAACTAACTCGGAACCGATGATCGTGGCGCAATGAATTACACGCCTGAACAGCTAACAGCTGCGATCCGCCGGGCGCATCAGGGCGGCTGGCAGGTCGGTATTCACGCCAATGGCGATGCCGCGATCGATGCGATGATTGGGGCCTACGAAACTGTGTTGAAGGAAACGCCACGCGACGATCATCGTCATCGTCATCGTCATCGTATTGAGCATTGCAGCAGCTTCCATCAGGAGCAGATGCAAAAGGCAAAAGAGCTGGGACTGCGGCCGTCATTCCTCATCGGACATGTGCGTTGGTGGGGCAAGGCGTTCCGCGATGGAATTCTAGGACCTGATCGCGCAAAATTCTACGATCCTTGCGCAACCGCATTGGCCGAAGGCTTGCGTATCTCTTTCCACTCCGACTGCAACGTGACGCCGATTGAGCCGCTGCGCTATGTCGAGGACGCTGTTGCGGTATCATGAATGATGGTGGTGAAGTGTTCTTTCCGGATGAACGTATCCCGGTCGAGCAGGCGCTGCGCGGCGTAACCATTGATGCAGCCTAACATTGCAGAATGGATGATATCGTCGGAAGTTTCGAAGAAGGCAAATGCGTCGATTTTGCAATTCTTGAGGAAGATCCGACAAAGGTTGACCCGACAAAGAACAGCAAGATTAAAGTCAGTTAAACCTGGATGGATGGTCAGAAGCGCTTTAGCGCATAATATCGACGTCGCAAATCAAAAGGGCGGCTGTAATTTGCAGCCGCCCTTTTGATTATCTTTCACCGCGGCGATAAGGCTGCATCAGCGCCTGTGGTACGCGCGCACGGCGTGCCATCACGATAAGCGCCACGATTGACATGATGTAGGGGATCATCAGGAAGAGCTGATATGGCACGACCTTGCCATAAACGGTCTGTAGGCGCAGCTGGAACGCGTCGAAGAGCGCGAAGAGCAATGCACCCAGAAGGGCGCGCGCTGGCTTCCACGAGGCAAATACGACGAGTGCAATGCATACCCATCCGCGCCCCTGCATCATGGTTGGGAAGAACGAGTTGAATGCAGAGAGTGTGAGGAACGCGCCACCCACGGCCATCAGGGCGCTGCCAAACATGATCGTGAAAATACGAACGCGGATCGGATTGATGCCTTGCGCTTCGGCAGCGTGCGGATTTTCGCCGGTCATGCGGATAGCAAGGCCGAGCGGCGTGCGGAACAGAACATAGCCAAGCAGGAGCGCCAGAGGAATGGCAAGCCAGGTGAGCGCCGTCTGTGTGCCAAACACCTGTCCGATAAACGGAATATCTGCAAGCCAGGACGGATTAACCGGCTGGAATGGCGTAATCGTTGGTGGGGTCGAAGACAGTGGCACCAGAAGACGAAACAAAAAATAGCTGAGGCTCGATGCAAAAAGCGTGATGCCCAAGCCCACCACATGTTGCGACAGACCAAGCGGGACGGTGAGCGCTGCATGAAGCAGGCCGAACAGCGCGCCGGAAGCCGCAGCGGCAAGCACACCTACCCAAAGGTCCGCTCCATTATAGACCGTCAGCCAGCCGATCATAGCGCCAAAGGTCATGATACCTTCGATGCCGAGATTGAGAACGCCAGCGCGTTCGCAATAAAGCGCACCAAGTGTGCCAAAAATCAGGGGCGTGGCAATGCGCAGCACCGAGACCCATAGGCCAGCGGAAAGCAGGATATCCATCAACTCGTTCATCGGGCGATCCTGTATTGGGTGAAGAACAATGCGACCAGCATGGCGAGCAGCGAAAGGGCGACGGTGACATCAGCAATGAAGCTGGGAATGCCGATAGCACGGCTCATCCCATCAGCACCGACGAACATGGCGGCGGCAAAGAGGGCCGAAAAGATGGCGCCGATAGGGTTGAGATTAGCCAGCATGGCGACGATGATGCCGGAATAGCCAAAGCCCGGCGACAGATCGGTCGTCACATAGCCCTTCACACCCATAACCTGTATTGCACCGGCAAGGCCAGCAAGACCGCCGGAGATGCAGGCGACCTTCACCAGTGTTTTTCCAAGTGGCACACCAGCAAACCGCGCCGCACGTGGATTAAGACCAGCTGCCTTGGTTTCCAGGCCAAATACCGTGCGCTTCTGCACATAGGCAATGATGAGTGCGAGCGCGATGGCGATCACGATGCCGATATGTAGGCGCATGCCCGCCATGATTTTCGGCAGCACGGCTGCATCGGGAACCGGTTCTGACTGCGGCCAGCCAAAGGCAAGTGGGTCTTTCATCGGTCCTTCGATCATCATCGAGACGAACAATACGGCGATGAAGTTCAGCAGCAGCGTAGTCACGACTTCATCGACACCGAAACGCAGGCGAAACCCAAGCGGGATCAGCAGAAAGATCATGCCCGCAATCGCGCCAACGATCAGCAAAAGCGGAATGAGCAAGGGGGCTGGAAGCTGCAATTGCGTACCGAACGCGACCACTGCAAGAGCGCCCATATAAAACTGGCCTTCCGCACCGATATTCCAGAGCCTGGATCGGAAAGCGACAGCTGCAGCGAGGCCGGTCAGCATCAAAGGCGTGGCGCGCGTCAATGTTTCAGTGATCGAGAGCTTGTTGCCGAATGCTCCAATGGCGATCTGGCGAAAAGATTCGAACACTGGTGCGCCAGCACAGGCAATCAACAGGCCAGCAAGCACGAAAGCAACCAGAACCGCGATAACCGGAGCGGTTGCCACCAAAGCCACGGGCCGTGTCTCGCGTCGTTCAATACGCATCAGTTGAGCCCCTTTGCTTGATTGAGCATAATCTTATTCGAAAACCGCTTCACACTTTTCGGGATCATGCTTTGCTCCACTCACCGGCCATCATCAGGCCCAGTCTTTGCGCATTGGCTTCTTGCGCATCAATCGGTGGTGAGAGTCGGCCTTTGACGATAGCCTGTACGCGATCGGCAAGTCCGATAATTTCGTCGAGATCTTCCGAGATCAGCAGCACGGCAGCACCCTTGGCGCGGGCTTCCAGAATGCGGGCATGGATGGCTGCGACGGCGCCCTCATCGAGCCCGCGTGTCGGCTGTGCGGCAATGAGGATGCGCGGCGCAGTTTCAAGATTGCGGCCCAAAATGAGCTTCTGCATATTGCCGCCGGAAAGCAGGCGAATGCGACTGTCAGGTGTTCCGCCGCGCACATCGAAATCCTTGATAATGCGGTCGGTAAATTCACGCGCAGCCGTTCGGTTGACCAGAAGCCCACTGGAGAACTGTGGATCACGCACGCGTTCAAGCACGGCATTTTCCCAAAGTGTGAGATCGCCGATTGCGCCTTCCGCATTGCGATCTTCCGGGATGCGGCCCACACCGTCCGCCACAAACTGCCGTGGATCGAACTGTGTGACCGGTTGCCCAAACATCACGAGGGTGCCCTTGGAAGGTTGACTGAGCCCCGAAACCAGACGCCCAAGCGCTGCCTGTCCATTACCCGAAACACCGATGATCCCAAGTGTTTCGCCAGCGCGCAGGTGAAAATCGAGGTCGGTCAGGCGCGTTGCGCCGTCTTCCAAGACGGTAACAGTTTTAGCTTCAAGCAATGTTTCGCCTGGTGTTGCAGCGGCGCGCAAAGGGCGGGAAACACGGCGACCGACCATCAGTTCGGCCAGTTCTTCCTTGGATGTTTCCGTGGCCTTGCGTTCAGCCACGAGCTTGCCGCCGCGCAGCACCACGACGCGGTCAGCGGCTGACATTACTTCATGCAGCTTGTGCGAAATGAAAATCAGTGACAGGCCCTGACGCGCCATCTCTTTAAGCGTCGCAAACAGTCCCTCCGCTTCCTGCGTGGTCAGAACGGCGGTCGGCTCATCGAGGATGAGAATGTCGGCGTCGTTATAAAGCGCTTTGAGAATTTCCACGCGCTGCTGTTCGCCAACCGATAGGTCGCCAAGCCGTGCATCAGGATCGACCTGCAAGCCAAAGCGTTTGGCAATCTCAGCGATCTTGGCATGAGCGGCGCCGTGCGATGATTTCAGTTTCCAGAGGCTTTCGGTACCGGTGGTGATGTTCTCAAGCACTGTGAGGTTCGGTGCAAGTGTGAAATGCTGGTGTACCATGCCAACGCCCGCATCGATTGCAGCGCGTGGCTTGCCCTGTGGGATTTCGATACCTTTGACGAAAACGCGGCCTTCATCGGGCACATAATGACCGAAGAGGATGTTCATCAGCGTGGTCTTGCCAGCGCCATTTTCGCCGAGGAAAGCGAGGATTTCGCCGCGTTCAAGCTTTAGCGAAATATCGTCATTGGCGGTTAATGCGCCAAAGCGCTTGGTTATGTTTTGCAGTTCAAGAACTGTTGTGTTCATGTGTTTAACCCCGCAACGGGAAATTTGTGCTGCCAGCGTTGGTCCTCTTCCATGACCTCACCAAGGTTCAATAGAAGATTGTCCGCTCCCATTCGTCCAATCAACTGAATTGCAAGTGGCATACCATCCGCATCTGTTCCAAAAGGCATCGAAAGTGCCGGGAAGCCGGAAATATTGGCCAGTGCCGCATAAGGCGCAAAGGCGTTCATCTTGTGCCAATGCGCTTCCACATCATCGTGATCCATTGGATATGAGCTGATTGGCTGCGGCGCACGCGCCAGCATGGGTGTCACGAGCACATCGATATCGTGGAAAATCTGCGAGAACTGATAGGCGGTGATCACGCCACCATTCATGGCGTCGTAGAGTGCGACAGCGCTCATCTTGCGACCGCGTGAAGCCACCGCACGCGTCAGTCTTTCGAGTTTTTCTTCATCAATCGAAAACGCATTGATTGCCGATGCGAGATTGGCCGAGATAATCCGATCAAAGGCTGTTGCGCTGACATTAATGAGCGGCGCAATTGTTTTCGCATGAATGTCGCGGATCACATGGCCTTGTGCTTCGAGTAAACGGGCCGCGTCAGCAACCACTTGCTGGCGCTGAGCCGTCACCGGATATTTTGCAAGATCGCCTGAAATGATGCCGATACGCAATTTTTGAGGCACGGTTCCTGATGTGAGTGCTACATCAGGAAGGAAACTGTCGCAGTTTCCGGCCACGAGCGGGAACAGCGCTTTTGCATCGCGGATTGAGCGGCAAAGGGCGAATTCGCTTGCGATACCTGCAAGATAATTTCCGAAATGCGGACCCGCGGGCATGGCACCACGACTTGGCTTGAGCCCGATAAGTCCGCATGTGGCTGCCGGAACGCGAATCGAGCCACCTGCATCTGTTGCATGGGCTATCGAAACGATGCCTGCAGCAACGGCTGCTGCTGCGCCACCGGAGGAACCAGCGGGGGACAGAGCCTCATCGAAAGGATGACGTGCGACAGGCCCATCTATTGGCTCACTTGAAAGCGCCATGCCAAACTCGGGCACTGTGGTCGTTCCGAAGAAATTGAGCCCGGCTTTGCGCAGTCGTGCTGCCAGTTCTGAATCAAGCTCCGGCGATACATTCATACAGGCGCGTGAGCCGAGACGGATCGGCAAACCGGCGCAAGGTCCGCCCAGATCTTTGAACAGTGATGGCACACCAGCGAAGGAGGCTTTCTCCGGATTGATATCGACGGCGGTCGCATTGCGGCGTCCAAGTTCTGCATCGAGATATGTAATGGCGCCCAGAGGGCGCCATTTTTCTGCGGCTTCAATGGCAGCATTCATGGCCTCTTGCGCAGTCAAAACGCCTTTCGCGATCGCATTGGCGAGCGCCGTTGCATCTTGTTGCTTCATGTCGAGTGCCACTTCTGCTGCCCTGAATGTTTATTACTTAGGCTCAGCCGGATTTGGCTCGATCTTGAAAGTGCCAGCTTTGATCTCGGCGCGGCGCGCTTCCATCTTGGCTTCGACTTCTGCAGGAGCTGCGCCCTTGACGTAAACGATATCGTTGCCGCCTTCCTTCATGAGGCTAAACGGGGTGTAATCCTTGCCGGTTGGCGTTCCTGCCTTCACATCAGCAATGGCCGCGTTGAGGATCGGGCGGAAATACCACATCGCATTGGCGAAAACGGTGTCTGGATAACGGGGCGTGTAGTCGATCAGAGAGCCAATTGCCTTGATGCCACGTTCCTTGGCTGCGTCTGCTGTACCGATTCGTTCGCCAAACAGAATGTCTGCACCCGCGTCGATCTGGGCGAGACCAGCTTCGCGTGCCTTCGGCGGGTCGAAGAATGTGCCGATGAACGAGGCATTGAACTTCGCATCCGGGCGTGTTTCTTTCACGCCATCCTGGAATGCGTTGATGAGCATGTTGACTTCCGGGATAGGCACAGCGCCAACTGAACCGAATGTGCCCGACTTGCTCATGCCGCCTGCCAGCATGCCAGCGAGGTAGGCTGCTTCAAAATTCCACGTGCCAAACACGCCGAAATTATCGCCCTGTGCCTTTCCGGACGAACCCATGATAAAGGTGGTCTGCGGATAATCGCCTGCAACCTGACGCGCCTCGCGTTCAACGGCATAGGATTCACCGACGATCAGCTTGATGCCTTGTTCGGCATATTCGCGCATCGCGCGGGGATAATCGCTGGCCGAAACGCCTTCCGAGAAAACATACTCGATGGCGCCTTCGTCATGAGCCTGCTTGAGCGCTTCGTGAAGACGCGAGTTCCACGCATTTTCGACCGGCGAAGCGTGAATGCCAGCTACTTTGAGCTTCTCGTCTGCAGCAAAAACGCGCGTCGAAATTGCAGTCGCACCGAGAGCCGCAGACATCGCAAGAATATCGCGGCGAGTGAATTTTGATGTTCTGTTCATGAGAACCCCTCTTGAGTGTTTTCAGCGCGCCGGGAAGTGCAGCCGGTTGCTTCGTTTTGCGTGAGTAGATTGACTGAGCAACGGTTCATATCTTTGCTCAATCTGCCTCGAATTCAAGCGAATTAGCTTGCGGCCTCAAAATTAGGCATAGGTTTTCCGCCGCGACTGTTCCGGTTCTTTTATCCAGCGACATGTCGGATAGGTCGAAACTCTTGATATTGTTAGCCGATGGGCGCGTATTCCGCACCGTCAACCGAAGACGGACGGCCTTCGAGGTTGAGAGTGCTGATCCGTTGTGGGGTCTCGGCGATGATCTTGCCGCGCTTGACGACAGTCAGGCGGTTGGCCTTAAGGCGCAGCGCTTCCAGCGGGTCGCGTGCCTGAAGCACCACGAAATCTGCATTGCAGCCTTTTTCAAGGCCGTAGCCTTCGAGGCCAAGCGCCTTCGCTGAATTGACAGTGAGAGAATTGAAGACCTGCTTCTTGCCTTCAATTGATGTCATCTGCGCCACATGAACGGCCATGTGTCCGACTTCGAGCATGTCACCAGAACCCATTGAATACCAAGGGTCCATAACGCAGTCGTGGCCGAAGGCGACATTCACGCCTGCCGCCATCAGTTCCGGTACACGGGTCATGCCACGACGCTTCGGATAAGTGTCGGCGCGGCCCTGCAACGTGATGTTGATCAGCGGGTTCGGAATAGCGTTCATCTGAGCTTCCGCAATCAGCGGAATGAGCTTGGAGACGTAATAATTGTCCATGGAATGCATGGAAGTGAGGTGCGAGCCGGATACGCGGCCCTGAAGACCGAAACGCATTGTCTGCGCCGCCAGCGTCTCGACATGGCGTGACATTGGATCGTCGGTCTCATCGCAGTGGATATCAACGGGCAGGCCACGTTCGGCAGCAATGCGGCAGAGTTCTTCAAGGGATGCTGCGCCATCGGCCATGGTACGTTCAAAATGCGGAATACCGCCCACAACATCAAGGCCCATATCGAGCGAACGATTGACCAGCTCAACCGCGCCTGGCGAGCGGTAATAACCGTCCTGCGGGAAGGCCACGAGCTGGAGGTCAATATAAGGCTTCACCTTTTCGCGAACTTCGATCATCGCGGCTGCAGTGAGCAGACGCGGATCGCTAACATCGACATGGCTGCGGATGGCAAGCAAACCTTGGCTGACCGCCAGATCGCAATAGCGCAAAGCGCGCTCGACCATGGCTTCAACGGTTAGCATGGGCTTCAATTCGCCCCAAAGCGCGATGCCTTCCAGTAGCGTGCCAGAACGATTGAGGCGTGGCAGGCCGAGCGACAAGGTCGCGTCCATATGGAAATGCGGATCGACGAAAGGCGGTGTCACCAGACGGTTGGAAGCATCAATTTCTCTGGCTGCCTGATGCTCGCCCTTGGAAGGGACGATATCGGCAATCTTGCCGTCCTTGATCAGAATGTCCTGCTTTTCACGTCCGTCGGGAAGATTGGCGTTTCTCACAATCAAATCGAACATCGGCGGACCTTTCATATTTTCGGCAGGGGTGAGCGGCAGGCAGGAAGTGCGGCTCATTTTTCATTGCCTTATACCCAAGTTTGCATGTGTGCAATGCTAACGCGGGCATAAGGGGTCGTCATCCGCAACGTAAAATGCTAGGCCCCCGAAATACCTTTTGCAGGAAAGCCATGTTCACCATCAGCCGCATTGAAACTGTCACGCAGGAGATCAAGAAGAGCCGGTTTCTGGCCATTGCTGCACCCGTGGCGAATGAACAGGCTGCGAAGGATTTTCTGACTGAGCATTCCGATCTTGCCGCGAATCATAATTGCTGGGCGTGGCGCACGGGGCAGAATTATCGCTTCAGCGATGATGGAGAGCCGAGTGGTACGGCGGGTAAACCCATTCTACAAGCGATTGATGGGCAACAGCTTGATAATATTGCTGTGGTCGTAACGCGTTGGTTCGGGGGCATACTGCTAGGCAGTGGCGGTTTGATGCGGGCTTATGGCGGTACGGCTGCGATGTGCCTGCGGCAAGCCGAGAAAACTGAAGTGATCCCGGTGATCGGCTTCGCGCTGGCTTGCGATTTTTCAGATCACTCACTCCTCAAGGCTCGCCTGACCGCAGTCGAGCATGTCACGATTGCGAACGAGAATTTCACAGGCACCGGTGTGGAAATGACGGGCACCATGCCGCTCATTGTTCACGGTGAACTGGCCCAGCTCGTCACCGATCTCACGCGTGGCAAGACGGTCATCAAGTTTGATGATGAGAGCATTTGAGCCAAAGATGATGAGAGCATTTGAGCCAAAAGAGTGAACCGCTCTACAGCGGCAGCTGCGACTTTCGCAGAGCTTCCGCCGAGTAATGCTTGCGCTTGTCCTCATACATCAGAAGATCGGCGCGCTTGGCGACTGTTTCCAGTTTTTCGCCGGGCATGCTGGTGGCAGATCCCATCGAGAGTTCGATTTTCAGCTGTGAATAATACTGATTATTGATATCGACCAGTCGACGAATATCTTCCATGACGGCCTCTGCACCGCGTTCATCGACATACGGCAGCACCACTGCGAACTCGTCGCCGCCAATACGGGCAGCGTGTCCCGGTAGCTTCACGGCCTCATTCAGCACTTCACCGATGCGGCGCAACAAGCCGTCGCCACTCGCATGTCCAAGTTGGTCATTGGCCGCCTTCAAGCCATTGAGATCGATGATGATGATTGAGACAAGTGCGTGTCCCTTGCGCTCAAGACGGTTCAATTCATCAACATAGAAGGCACGATTATGCAGTTTGGTCAGCACATCATGCTTGCCAAGATATTCAAGATAGGCTTCGGCTTTCTTGCGTGCAGTAATGTCAGCAAGTGCGACCTGAACCAGCGACCAGTCTTCTTCATGGCCTGGTAGAACCGAGAACTGCAGGAGCAAATGTCGTTCGGTTCCGTCGAGTGCATAATTGACAACTTCACGGCGCTGAAACAGCACGCCATTCCAGAGATCAATCAGTTGCTCGCGGAAATTGGTTTCCATATCGGCTTTAAAAACATTCGGCAGGTTTTGCAGAAGTGTCTGTTTGTCCGGTGCAAGAAACAGTTCGAGCGTCTCCCGATTGATATCCAAAACACGGATTTCGCTCATGCATTGGCGGACGAATTCCGGATGTACATCGGTGAAAACGCGGAAATCAACAATGCCGCGCTCGCGGATATCGTTCATCAGCTGTTTGATACGGCTGAAGTCTTCCACCCAAAGCGAGACAGGCGAATGCTCAAACAGGCCTTCTGCGTGCTGCTTGTGCTTGTTTTGCTGGCGTCGCGCCTCTTCACGCGCTGTCACGTCTTCGATGGACAAGAGAACGCGATCCCAGCTTTCCTCATGGCCGGGCAAAACCACGCCTTTGAGCTGGATGTCGAGACGCTTGCCGCCTAGGGAATAATTCACTGTATCGCTCATGAAAGCGTTGCCGCCGTTCCAGAGCTGCATCATCTCATCAATGTGCGGATCGAGCATGTCGTCGCGGAATACATGATCGAGATTCTCTATCAGATGATTGACGTCTCGCGCCTCATACAGAGACAAGGTTTTGCGATTGACTTTGATGACACGGATCAGGCTTGTGCAGATGCGCAAGCGGCTCGTGTCTTCTTTCAGGAAGGCTCCAAGGTCAGTAACACCGAGCGCACGCCATTGTTCGAATTGCACACGCAATCCGCTATAGTCTTCAAGCCACAGGGAAATTGGTGCCAGTTCAAAGACATTGGCACCGTCATTCACGGCAGATTCAATATTCATGGTCGGTTCTAAACCTGAGGCGTTCCTGCTGTAAGCGCAGATCAAGCTGGAAAATAATCAACGCCTTATATTACGCGATGAAAAGATAGACCAGCAATTATGTAGGATGGCGCGTTTATTAACCAAAACTCGTAGCGATTGCTTAAAGGGCAGTTTGGTAGAGACAAGCCCATCAATAACAATTATCGATTGTAGCGAAGATTAATCATTGTTCATTTGTACTTTCGTCTTGTGTGTTGCCAAGGGGGCCTGGCCGACGAGAGTTTCCGGGGGCGGGTTTGAGGGTAATGACGAAAAATGGATGAGCGGCTAAAGAGCCAGAAATTGCCTTTGGCCGTGGATCTCGACGGGACGCTCGTCGCTACGGATTTGCTTTGGGAAAGCGCTTTCGTTCTTCTGAAGAAGAACCCGCTTTATCTTTTCCTGATGCCGATCTGGCTCTTGTCCGGCAAGGCCCATCTCAAGCAGCAAATTGCGCGCCGCATCGTCATTGATGCTTCATTGTTGCCCTATCGTCAGGAGTTTCTTGATTATCTTCTTCAGGAACATGCCAATGGGCGCAGACTGGTTCTGGCGACCGCAGCAGCAGAGCCACTGGCGCAAGCGGTTGCTTCGGAGCTCGGTATTTTTGAGGCTGTTTTGGCCACGACTGGCAAAAACAATCTTTCTTCGCATCGTAAAGCGCGGGCTCTTACAGAACATTACGGCCCGAAAGGTTTTGACTATGCGGGTAACGACCGCGCCGATATAGCCGTCTTCGAAGCTGCACGGGACGTTATTGTCGTTGCCCCGGATCGGGCAGCTGCGCATTTTCAGAAAGCCAATGGTAGTCGGCTTTTTGTGAAAAGGGCTGCGGGCATCAAGCCATACTTGAAAATGCTGCGAGTCCATCAATGGCTTAAAAACCTTCTGGTTTTTGTTCCCGCAATCCTCGCTCACACCATCTTCTTTCCCGAGGTGTTTCTGGCTTCTATCCTCGCGTTTATCGCGTTTTCTGCGGCCGCCTCGGCGATCTATATTCTCAATGATATCATTGATCTGCCGCTTGATCGCCAGCATGCCAGAAAGCGTTCGCGCCCCTTCGCAAGTGGTGCATTGAGCATTCCATTCGGGCTCAAGGTGTCAGCGCTGCTTTTGTTGATTGCAGCCGCGACCTGCTTTTTCCTGCCGCCGATTTTTGCGCTTGTTATAGGTCTCTATCTGGTTGCCACGACGGCCTATTCGCTCGTGCTGAAGCGGGCATTGCTGGTTGATGTCATCTGCCTTGCGGCGCTTTATACTTTGCGGCTGCTCGGTGGCACGGCGGCAACCGAAATTCCGCAATCATTCTGGCTGATGGCGTTTGCGATGTTCTTCTTCCTCTCGCTGGCGCTGGTGAAACGCTATGTCGAATTGCAACATTCGACGGTTACAGAAAAGGACCGTATCGCGGGCCGAGGTTATCGTCCCGAAGACAGGGACATTGTCGGCCAGAGCGGTGTGGCTTCCGGCTTTACTGCCGTGGTGGTTCTGGCGCTTTACATCAACAGCGCCGCTGTCCAGCAGCTTTATACCTATCCATGGCTGATCTGGCCGCTGGTACCCATCGTTCTCTACATCATCATCCGCGTATGGATCTTGGCGCATCGCAAGGAAATGGACGACGATCCCGTCGTGTTTCTCGCCAATGACTGGCGCAGTCAGGTAGTGATCGCTATTGGTGCAGTCCTGCTATTCGTATCCGGAATGCGATGATGGACCAGTCGTTTGACAGTTTTGGACGCATTGACCGCCACAGGCGAAGCGCCGTTGCGTTCGATGATGTGTTTTCCAAATTGGAAGGCCCGGAAAGCCTGCTCGCTTTTGGCAATGGTCGTTCTTATGGCGACAGCTGCCATAACGATGCGGGATTGCTCGTATCAATGCGGCCACACAATCGCATCGTAAGCTTTGATGTTCACACTGGTATTCTTGAAGCTGAAAGCGGTGTGTTGTTAAGTGAAATTATCGAGGCAGTTGCTAAACAGGGTTATTTTCTGCCTGTAACCCCAGGCACGCGTTTTGTGACACTGGGCGGCGCGATTGCCAATGATGTGCATGGCAAGAACCATCATTTACGCGGCACTTTCGGCAGCCACGTGGAGAGCCTGGAGCTCCTGCGCTCTGATGGTGTGCACTACATCTGTTCGAGCGCCGAAAATGCCGAACTCTTTGCAGCAACAATTGGTGGCATGGGCCTGACCGGGCTGATCCTCAACGCCCGTATTCGGCTGATGCCGGTTGGCTCTCTCGATGTTGAGGAACGCATCACGCCGTTCCAAAACCTGTCCGAGTATTTCGCGATTGCGGAAGACTGCGACCGCCACAATGAATATGCGGTTGCCTGGGTGGATCAATTGGCGAGTGGTCGATCTGCGGGGCGTGGCGTGCTGTTGACTGGCAATCATGCGATCAATGGCAATCGTGCGGGGCAGAGCGGTGAAGCCAAACTTGGCGTGCCATTCGACTTACCGTTTTCAATGTTGAACGGGCCGAGCCTGACTGCGTTCAATAATCTTTATTACCATGCCAAACGCCGCAAACAGGCGCCACATCTGGTCAGCTTTGCGAGTTTCTTTTATCCGCTCGACGGGGTTCGTAACTGGAACAGACTTTATGGCCCTGCAGGGCTTTATCAGCATCAGAGCGTGATACCGTTTGACCATGCTGAACGTGTTATTCCAGCCCTGCTGGCTGCAAGCCGCGCGGCAGGTCAGGCGTCTTTCCTGACGGTGTTGAAGCGGTTTGGCGATCTGCGTTCGCCGGGGCTCCTGTCATTCCCGAAACCGGGCTATACTCTGACGATGGATTTCCCCAATCGAGGGCAGAAGACGCTTGAACTGCTTGGGCAGCTTGACAGCATGACGATTGAAGCAGGTGGGCGCGTCAATCCCTACAAGGACCAGCGCATGAGTTCTGAAACACTTAAGGCGGGCTTTCCAGAGTGGCAGCAGCTTGAAGACATGCGCGATGAGCGGTTCTGCTCCGATTTCTGGCGGCGTACCGCATTAAAAAATTAAACCACGGGACAGACGATGAAATATATCCCATTCATTCTCTTCACAGTCATGACCAACGCGGCAGCACAGTTGCTGCTCAAATATGGCATGATGTCATTTAGTAATGCCAGCTATACAGCGGATACGCTGATTTATCGGATTTTTCAGATTGTTTTTAATCCGTGGGTTTTCGCTGGTCTGACCATGTTTGTGATTTCCATGGCATCACATATGTATGTGCTCTCAAAAGTCGATCTGTCTTTTGCCTATCCTTTTTTGAGCCTTGCCTATGTTGCCGTGGCAGTTTTCGCTTGGCTGTTGTTCAAGGAAGAACTGGGCGCCTACAAAATTGCGGGCATCGCCTTCATTTGCATTGGAACAGTGCTGATCGCACAGAGCGGCAAGACGCCGAATGCCGAACAAAATGCGGCCGTTCACGACCGCTCGCCAGTTTAGAGCGCGTTTCGATCTGATACGATCAGATCGGCGTTCTAGCTATTTACTTTAACGCGCATCCTATCCGAAAGCTGGCTCACACTTTTCGGGATGCGCTCTAATTTTAAAGTCGGGGCAGGATTATGAGACATATTATTTTTGGTGGCGATGGCTTTGTGGGGCGCTATCTAGCTCCAATGCTTTTCGCCGATGGACATGAAGTCATTGTCGCGGATATCGTGAAAAGCGATCTCGCGCATTATAACGATGTGACATTTGTCCATACCGATGTGACTGACCCGGAGGCGATCCGCAAACTTGGCATTCGCGCCGATGACATGCTCTATAATCTGTCTGCCAAGATGCTGTCGCCGCTTCAGGTGCGTGCCAAGCGTCACGATTTCTTCTTCCCGGTCAACTATTACGGTACGGAAAACATTATCAAGGCGATGGACGAGGCGGGCGCAAAGCGTCTCGTGCATTTCACGACCGATATGGTCTATGGCCACACCTATGTCTGGCCGCAGAAAGAAGATCATCCCTGCAATCCGCTTGGTGAATATGGTTTGTCGAAATTCAAAACCGAGGAGCTGGCCGCTGAATGGCGCACGCGCGGCATGAATATTTCGCTGTTCCGTCCGCGTCTCATTATCGGACCGGGACGCCTTGGCATTCTCGAAAAGCTGTTCAAGCTCATCGATAATAATCTGCCGGTTCCGATGATCGGCTCGGGCAAGAACCCTTATCAGTTTATATCGGTGTTTGATTGCGCGTCGGCGGCTTATGCAGCCTATAAAGCGGGCGTTCCAAATGAGGTTTATAATCTCGGCTCGCTCAACCCGCCGCCGGTGCGTAAACTGCTCGGTGATCTCGTCAAGCACGCAGGATCAAAATCCATTCTGGTGCCGACCCCCGCATGGGCCGTGAAGCGCACGCTGGACTTCCTTGATTGGCTCAACAAGCCATTGATGGACCCGGAGCAATATCTGATTGCCGATGAAATGTGCGTTCTCGATGTTTCAAAAGGCGAACGGGAATTGGGCTGGATACCGCAATATCGTGATGAGGACATGCTGATCGCGGCCTACAGCGAATATCGCAAGAAACTTGCCGATGCATCGAAGGCGGCGTGAGGAGCAAACCATGACAAAGACATTTACGACACATGACACGGTTGCTGTTGCCAACCACACGCCCAAGCCCAAGCTTCTGACCGTAGAAGATGCCAAGGCGCTCGATCTGCCGCGCATGACCGAGCTTTTCACCGGACATCTTAACCCCGGACAGCTGCATTTCATGAAGCTGCTCGGATTTCACAAGGTGAAAATCGAACGTGCCGAAGGCATGTATTACTTCGATCAGAACGGTCGCAAGATACTTGATTTCTTCGGTGGCTTTGGCTCACTCGCTCTTGGGCATAATCACCCGCGCATTCTCGAAGCTCGCCGCAAGTTTCAGGAAGAAATGCGGCACGAAATCGCCATCGCCTTCATGTCGCAATATGCGGCTGCATTGGCTTATGACATTGCGGCCTGTTCGCCAGGCGATCTTGATATGGTCTTCTTAGGCTCGTCCGGTTCGGAAGCCATGGAAGCTGCGATCAAGGTCGCAGAACGTGCCACAGGCCCGAAGAAGCCGAAGATTGTCTATGCTGAAAACTCTTTCCACGGAAAGACCAAGGGCGTGCTATCGATCACCGATGGTGGGCTTTACCGCGGTGATTTCAAGCTGGTCGATAATACGGTTCGCGTGCCGTTCGGCGATATTGATGCCATTGAAAACGCGTTCCGTTCTGATCCGGAAATTGGCGTTATTGTGCTGGAAACCGTTCAGGGCGGGGGCGGAATCATTCAGGCCGATGCTGCCTTCTGGCAGAAGCTGCGCGAGCTTTGCGATCAGTATGGCGTGATCTGGGTGGCGGACGAAGTGCAGTGCGGTTTTGGCCGTACCGGCAAGTTCTATGCATTCGAGCATTATGGTGTCATTCCTGATGTCACTGCCCTTGCCAAGTCGCTTGGTGGTGGCAAGACAGCGATGGCCGCGATGATCGCCAAGCGCGACGTCTATATGAAAGCTTACGGCACGCCTAAAACGGCGATGATCCATGCCATGGCAACCTTTGGTGGTATTGGTGAAGCCTGCATCACCTCGATTGAAACGATCAATGTACTTTACGATGAGCATCTGATCGATAACTCGGCAGAAACCGGCGACTATCTGCTTGATCGTTTGAAAGACCTGCACGGACGGTACCCGACGCTTATCAAGGATGTCCGGGGCAAGGGCATGATGGTGGGACTTGAGTTTCATGATTTCTCTAAGGCCATGCCAATGGTGCTGCGCCCTGTGCTGGCCATGCTGGATGAGAAGCTGAAAGGTTCGCTGCCGGGCTTTATTGGCAGTCATCTCCTGCGCGATCATGGCGTGCTGGTGGCATTCACGGAGTATAATCGCAATGTGATCCGGCTTGAGCCACCATTGATCTGTACGCGGGCGCATGTTGATGAGTTCATCGCAGCGCTTGATGAGATTCTGGGGCGCGGTATCGTCGGTATCGTCAAGGATTTCGTGAAGGCGCAAATCAAGTAAAAAGAAAGGCCAGGTGGTTTCATCCGGCCTTTCCTTTTCTTGCTTTATTTTCGCAAAATTCCGGGACGCAGCAATAAGTCCCAGCATGCATCAAGTGGCAAGACTTCGCGATCTTTGAGCGCGTCTGCGTAAATTTCCTGCAGAGCCAGACGGGTTGTTGTCATCGGACATTTAGGGCGTATAACGCCGTCGGTTGCTTCAATCGCTGCTCTGGTTTCAGGCGTCATCGCGGGAACCGTGCGGAATGGATCAGCGCCGATCTGGATTTTCCGCGTCGCGTCGCGGTTTAACAACCACGGAAATGGATCGGTGAAGTCGAGCGTCATCAGCGTTTTGATATAAACGCCGGTCTTACTCTCGAACTCTTTGAAGGCTTTGACGGCCTCATCGGCCGAGATGATCCAGTACATCTGATAATCAAGCTCTGAATAAAGCCGCCAGCTTGGCAGTTGTCCCTGCGTTGCCAATGCTTCGTAAGGTGCAGAATAATCCGCATAATGCACGGGCAGCAATTTCGCACGATCCATGATGTCCGGTCTGGCGGACACCTGACGCATGTTTTTAAGCTCTGTCACAGGTGGCTGGACATAAGTGGGTGCTACCGCAATTGCGCGCAAAGTCTTGTGTGTGACCTTGCTGAAGGTTGGGATAACGCAGAAGGCTGCCAGCACCAGAAAAGCAATCTTAGACTTGCCTTCAACGTTTTTGACACGGTGGTAGATCATCAACAAAATCGGCCAGATGAAGATGAATTCCTGACTGCCAGTGTTTTGGGTTTCGAGAATAATGCCACCGAGTAAAATGACTGCGAGCCATACGGAGTTGCGGTCAAAAAAATGAAGGGAGGCCGTGTCGCGTGTCATTTCAATCCAGAACAGCACCAGAACAAGAATTGTGGTTGGCAGAATGACGTCAAGCTTACCCGATACGACCGTCAAAAACCGCGGCAGCAGCGCGCCTTCATTTAAGGCCAGAAGTTGCTCGATATCGGCAAGATAGGCCGATATCATATGGCCGTTTAGTTCGAGCGCAGCCAATCCGATCAGTGTTATGGCGGCAGCAATCAGAACTGTTTTAATGGACAAGCGTCCTGCAAGAAGTGCCGTCAGTCCGAACAGACCGCCAACCAGAAAGCCGGTGATCTTTGTGAGAAACAAAGCAAGCATTGCAACGGCACAAAAGACTGCGATCTTGCGTCCGTCAGCAATGAACATCAGACCGCATGTCAGTACATACAGAAGCAGCGACACTTGCCGGTTATAGATGCCGAAGCCGTCGAGACCCGGATAGGACGTATAGGTTTGCACATTGGCAGGGAATATGGCGAAGGCCAGAAAAGGAATGAGAAGCGCAAAGGCAATCGTTCGACTTTTGCTTCCTACCTCAGCGAGAACTACTGCCATGAGCGGGGCCGCCACAACAAGCGTGGACCACTGCACAAGCAATAAGGATTGCGCTTGTGGAAATAGCTTCATGCCCCAGGAGAACAGATAATATCCCAGCGGGCCTACGGGGGTGAAAAAATCGACCGAGGGAATTTGCCCGGTGTTTATGCGCTGTGCCGCATCAAGATAGAGATACGTATCCCAATACATGGGGCCAATTGGCACGGTCAGCGGGATGCTCAAAAGACCAATTAAAGCGACGATTACAAGCAGCAGCCAGAAGATCGGGCGACCGACAAAGCGGGTTCTTCCGTTTTCTAAATCAGGCGCTGATGAGACTGAAACTTTCAAATTCTGCCCCCGCTCCTTTGAAATGGCCCTGTGTTATACCCTTTCTATCGCGGATATGTTTAAAATCTCCAAAACACGGCTTGCGCTCACAATTTACGGCAATATGGTGCCGCAATCTTTTTAAATCGGAGTTGAATGTTGCAGAGCGTCGATGTTTTGGTGATAGGCGCTGGCGCTGCTGGCATGATGTGCGCGATCGAAGCTGCAAAGCGCGGCCGTTCGGTGTTGGTGCTGGATCACGCGAGAAAGCCCGGTGACAAGATCCGCATTTCTGGGGGCGGCCGCTGTAACTTCACCAATATCCATGCAAGCCCGAAGAACTTTCTGTCGCAAAACCCGCATTTCTGTATCTCGGCGCTAAGTCGTTATACGCAGCGTGATTTCATCAAACTCGTGGAAAAGTACCGCATCGCTTATCACGAGAAGACGCTTGGCCAATTGTTCTGCGATAGTTCTGCAACGCTGATCATCGATATGCTGCTTGATGAAATGGAGCGGCATGGTGCGCGTTTGCTGCTCGAAACATCAGTCGAGAACGTCGAGAAAACCGAGAGAGGTTTTGTTGTCCAGCATTCCGGCGGTACAGTTTCAGCGAAGTCGCTGGTCATTGCCACTGGCGGAAAATCCATTCCGAAGATGGGGGCGACGGGTTTTGGCTATGACGTTGCCACGCGTTTCGGCCTGCGTATCGTCGAAACACGCCCCGGTCTAGTGCCACTGACTTTCGAGCCGAATTTGCTCGAACGTTTGAAGCCGCTTGCGGGTGTTGCCGTCGATGCTGCGGTTTCATGCAAGAAGACGAAATTTGCCGAGGCGATGCTGTTCACGCATCGAGGCATCAGTGGTCCGTCCATTCTGCAGATCTCATCTTACTGGCGTGAAGGCGACGAAATTGTCATTTCCATGCTGCCAAAGAACGATCTGTTTGAATCTCTTAGAGAGCAGCGCTCTAAGAACGGCAAGCAGGCGCTGCAAACGGCTCTGTCGTTCTTCATTCCCAAGAAACTCGCCCAGCTTATCGCTGCAGATTTTCCCGCGACTAATCTTGCCGATCTGTCGGACGCCGTATTGCGGTGCGCTGCAGCTGCGGTCAACGACTGGCACGTGAAGCCAGCCGGTTCGGAAGGTTATCGGACGGCTGAAGTCACATTGGGCGGAGTTGATACGCGCGATCTCGATTCCAAAACCATGGAAGCAAAGAACGTACCGGACCTTTATTTCATCGGCGAAGTGGTTGATGTCACCGGCTGGCTTGGCGGCTATAATTTCCAGTGGGCGTGGTCGTCAGGTTGGTGTGCGGGGCAGGTAGCTTAAGGTTTAACCAAACTGTCGGCGAGCTTCGGCGGATATTCGAGTTCGATTTCATTCTCGCCGTAGATGAAACTGCCGAGGCCGGGTCCTGTGATTATCGGTCGAACACGATACTTGCCCGGCAAAAGGTTCGTCGGGAAGAATAAAGGATAGGCGTCCTGCCCGTCATTATCGTGATAAATCACAAATTGTCCGTCGCGCTTCTCAATCGGATTGTCGTCGAGCATATGGCTTTCGCCGGGCGCGAGCGTCGTATCGGAGACATCGTAGAGCTTGTGGGCTAATCGTGTGCCGTTATCTCCATTGAAGAGAAGAAAAAGCTCAGCATTCGACAATTGGATTTCCGTATCGCTGGTGTTTTGCATCGTCAGCGTGAAGAGGTTGCGATAATAATCGGGGTTTTCCGTTGTATCTTTGTAGTCGGAAAGGCCGAGGGAGGCCGTTTGTGGCTTGGTTGCGTCAGTATCATAACGGGCGACGAGGTCATAGGCTTCTTTAAGCGATACCCAGCCGTCGGGTTGGGTATCGTTGCCTTCGCGGGCGACCTTCATGAAGTCGCCACTGAAAGCAAGGATGCGAACGCTTTCGCCTTTGACAAGATGGCCAGGCGTTCTGCTCTGCAGATTATCTGCACTATATATTTCGAGCTTAGATACGGGGACTTCCCAGCTATTCTCTGCTTCATCTAGGGCAATGACTGTCTCCAGAGTGATGTTGCCCTGTTGGTCATACGAAACCATGCGGGCGGGACGGTCGAGATAGGGCCAATGCCAGTTTTCTTCCTTCGGGCGCGATTGTTCCAGCAAATTTGCACCGCCGTCGGGGTCTATCTGCACAACATCGATGCGCGCATCTTCGCCCTCCAAACTACAGTTGCTTTTGATCGCTTTCCTGCTTTCGATTAACTTAATATTCCACAGAGCGCCGCAGTTAAGCCGCTCGCTGAAATTGTCCGGGAAATCGAGTGCGGCATAAGATTTTATTGTTGGCTTATAGAGAAAAAGACCAAACCCAATATCGGGACTCTCGCTTGTACTTGCGCCACGCGCCACATCGGGAAATCCATCGAAATTGAAATCTGCAACTATGAAGCTTGGCTCACCGTCGAAATTTGCGGCCGATTCGGCATCAATCATCATGAGTTCCCGCCCACCGGGCTGAACTATGACGTAACCATTCTCGGTTTTAGCAATTTGGGCTGTGACACCCGCCTCCGGCGTCAGTCGCGGCAATGCCTCCGCAGCAAAAGGCGCTGTTGTTAATCCTGCAGTGAAACAAACAAGGGCAAGTCCAAACAGAGAAGATCGGGAAAGCTGTGTCATCTTGAACGCATTGTTATGAAGGGATTAAGCCTGTTTACATGATCCCGCCATAAAGTGGGAGTGACGCTTTGATCATCTGCATGCTGATTTAAATGTTTAAGTGTGTCGTCCGGTCGCGCTTGATGGAAGCTGCTTGTTCCCTGGATGCGATTCGCGTATCGCCTAGAAGAACGGATGAGGATGGAGGTCGTCCGAATGCCGCAAAGAAATTCCCCCCTGGCGCCGTTTCAGTATGGAACTTTTCGCGCCTTATGGTCTGCGACGCTATTTTCAAACCTGGGCGGTCTTGTGCAGACTGTCGGTGCGGGCTGGATGATGGCCACCATCGCGCGTTCGGATGATATGGTCGCACTAGTTCAGGCCTCCACTACTTTGCCGGTGATGATCTTTTCGGTTGCGGCAGGCGCACTTGCGGATAACTTCGACCGCCGTCGCATCATGCTCACCGCTCAGATTCTCCTGCTCGTCATCTCGGTTGCGCTTGCAGCTTTCGCCTATATGGGCATGCTGACACCGTGGATGTTGCTCGGCTTCACCTTTCTCATCGGTTGCGGTGGTGCTTTGCATAATCCATCGTGGCAGGCATCGATGGGCGACATTGTTCCCAGAACAGATTTGCCTGCAGCAGTTGCTCTTAATTCCATGAGTTTCAATCTGATGCGCAGCATCGGTCCGGCAATTGGTGGCGCGATTGTTGCGGCAGCGGGTGCTGCGTTTGCTTTCATCTTCAATGCCTTCAGTTACTGCGCGCTTATTTTAGCGCTTTGGCGCTGGCAACCTCAGACGACGAAATCCACGTTGCCGCGCGAAGCGTTAGGGCCTGCAATGGTCGCCGGGCTGCGCTATGTGGCTATGTCGCCAAATCTTCTAAAAGTCATGTTTCGCGGCTTTCTGTTCGGTCTGTCTGCGATTGTCATTCTTGCACTGTTGCCGCTTGTGGCACGTGACCTCGTTAAAGGCACAGCACTGACATATGGCATCATGCTCGGTTTTTTCGGGATTGGTGCTATAGGTGGCGCTCTTTCAAGCGCCCGACTGCGTGAACTGCTGGGCAATGAATGGCTGGTACGCGGTGCTTTTGTCGCTTTTGCGCTCAGCTGTCTTTTGCTCTCGGTGAGCCGCAGCATCTGGATGAGCTGTATTTTTCTGCTTCCTGCGGGATTGTCGTGGGTTCTCGCGCTTTCCCTGTTTAATGTGACTGTGCAGCTTTCAACCCCGCGATGGGTAGTTGGTCGTGCGTTAGCACTCTACCAGACAGCCACGTTCGGTGGCATGGCGGCGGGCAGTTGGCTATGGGGTTCGGTTGCCGATGAATTCGGCGTTCCGGGAGCCTTGTTGGCGGCGGCCGGCGTTCTGCTCTTCGGTGCGCTCGTCGGGTTTTTGCTGCCGCAGCCGGAATTTGAATCGCTTAATCTCGACCCACTCAACCGCTTCAGCGAACCGCAGTTGCGCTTAGACCTACGGTCGCGCAGTGGCCCGATCATGATCATGGTCGATTATAAAATCGCTCAGGATGATGTGCAGGCATTTCTTGGGGCAATGGCGCTGCGGCGACGCATTCGCATTCGCGACGGCGCACGACAATGGGCCTTGCTGCGCGATCTGGAAAATCCGGAAACATGGACGGAAAGTTATCACGTTCCGACATGGGTGGAATATGTGCGCCACAATCAGCGGCGTACGCAATCTGACGCGGAAGTGTCAGAAAGGCTGCTTGCTCTGCACAAGGGATCAACACCCCCTCTGGTCCATCGCATGATTGAACGGCAGACTGTGTCTATCCATGATGACATGCCGCTAAAGGCGCATCTCGATTTGACGTGATGTGTTCATACCAATGCGCTAAGATAGAGACGCATCATGCCTTGCAAATATTCATTCTCTACAAAGGCTTAACCGACATCCAATAAGTTGCACGCATCGGATGTTGGTATCAGTTTCAGGCCGTTGAAAACTCGGTCTTTGCAATCTGGTTGCGACCGCTCTTTTTGCTCGTGTAAAGCTGATGGTCGGCGTGCTGCAGCCAAAGTGATCCGCCCATATCGGGATGGGTGCGCGCAGATGCAATCCCCATGCTGACGGTTACGTTCGTGCTGACTTCCGAGCCGGTATGGGGAATGTTCAGCGACTGGATTTGAAACTGGATTTCATGTGCTGTGGCCAAAGCGGTTTCGGGGTCCGCACCGGGCAGAACACAGGCAAATTCTTCGCCGCCATAGCGCGCCGTCATACCCGAAACCTTATGCACAGCACGGTTCAGAGCGGCTGCAACCATGGCAATGCATCGATCGCCTTCAGGGTGACCATAGGTGTCGTTGAAGAGCTTGAAGAAATCGATGTCGAGCATGATGACGGAAAGCCATGCGCCCGCAGGCGCAAGACGCGAGATTTCTCCCGCGAGAATGACTTCCAGCTGACGGCGGTTGCTAAGACCCGTCAAAGCATCGGTAACCGCCATCTGGGCCAGCTGATCGCGCAGACGCTTGAGCTCGATATGATTGGACACGCGTGCGCGCAACACGACCGGATTGATCGGCTTTGTTACATAATCGATGGCACCCAGCGAAAGGCCGCGAACCTCTGCTTCCTGATCATCAAGACCTGTCGTGAAGATAACCGGCACGTCAGCCAGCAGACGATCATTCTTCAGTCGCATGCAGACTTCATAACCATCGACACCCGGCATCATGACATCCAGCAAAATCAGATCGGGTAAAACTGAGCGCGCAACTTCCAGCGCCTGTTCACCAGACGTGGCAAAGCAGATTTCATAATGGTCTTCCAGCACCGCGTTCATGATCTCGATATTTGAAACTTCGTCATCGACGATCAGGACGGTTGCACGATCAGGCATTTAATTTACTCCGGTAGTGTTTAGATCGCCGCTTGGTTTTTATGATCTGGGGCGAATTCTAGAACGTCGATCCGATTCAATCAGATCGACGCTCTAACTTTTTATTTTAACGCGCATCTTGTCCGAAAACCGTTTCGAACTTTTGCTGGAAATGCTTTAGTTCGCAGGAGGAAGTTCTTCGGAAAAGGCTTCGTCCAAACTACGCAGGGCCTGCTCATAATCGAGCTTGTCAAGCGCAGCTTTCGCCGTGCGTAAAGCTTCCTCTTTGTTGCCTTGCTCGGCGTCTGAGCCGAGCATTTGGAGCAACGCATCGAAACTGCTGCGCGCGCGCATGCTCCGGCGCGCAAGGTGCTCGCGCAGCATCGTCACTGCGGATACAATATCTGCGGTCTGAGCACTCGTATTTGTCTGCTGTTGCGGCGCGGTCACCTTTTCCTTCAGGCTGGCAGCAGCCTTCAAGGCGGGTTTCATGGCGGAGTTGAGCGCCGAAAGCGTTGGCTCCATTCCGACCAGCTGTTCATTGGCTATTGCCAGTTCCACCTCAGCAGAAATACGCGCAATTTCTGGTAATTCCAGAGATGCTGCAACACCTTTGAGTGTATGGGCAAGGCGTCGTGCCCCGGTCAGGTCCCCCTTGGCTATTTGATCCATCAGAGATTCGATGACATTCGCAAAATCGTCGTGGAAACTTATGATCAGACGACGCAGAAGAGCCTGCTTTCCGTTCACCCGCACGAGCGCTCGTGTGAGGTCGAATGGCGGAAGGCGTTCAGGAAGATCGGTCTGAGTGACCTCGATCAGGCTTTCCTGCGGTTGGGCGACGGTAAGATCCACCCTGCGTGGCTTCATCCAGCGCTCAAGTGTTCCGATAAGTACGCTTGGATCGATTGGCTTGGCCACATGATCGTTCATACCAGCTTCGGCACATCTGCGGCGCTCTTCTTCATAAGCATGTGCGGTCAGAGCGATGATTGGCAGGGCGTCCGGGCTCCAGTCGCGACGAATATGACGCGTGGCTTCCAGACCATCCATTTCGGGCATTTGAACGTCCATCAGCACGGCTGAATAGAGCGATCCAGCTCGCGCAACGCTTTCGCAGGCAATGCGCCCGTTTTCGGCGGTATCAACATCAAGGCCTGCATCACAAAGGAGCTGATAAGCGATTTCACGATTAATCGCATTATCTTCAACGAGCAGAACATGCGCGCCACGCAGTGGCTCTGCGATTAATTCTGAATCCCGTACAGCTTCCTTGGCATCTTTTGATAGCGGGAAAAGCATATTCAGCGTTTGCAATATCTGCTGAGCTTCGATTGGCTTTGGCAGATAGGCCGCGATACCGGCGCGCGAAGCTTTTTCCTTGAATTCGTCGCTGCCATAGGCAGTTATCAGAACGATTTCGGGCAGTTTGGCGAGCTTTGCATTGGCATACAGGCTCCCCACTGTTTCCATGCCATCCATACCGGGCATTTTCCAGTCGAGTAGCAACAGATCATAGGACTGGCCGTGCTGGAATGCGGTTTCCAGTGCGCCAATAACCTCGGTGCCTGATGCGACCAGATCGACCTGAATCGACCAGTCCGCGAATATGCCCTGTAGAATTTCGCGGGAAGCCGGATTGTCGTCTGCTACAAGTATCCGAAGCTTCTGGATATGTGCCTGTGGCTTTTCGACAATCGAATGTGCGCGATCCACATTACTCAGAGTGGTCGTGACGGTGAAGACGCTGCCCTTGCCGGGGGTGCTGAGTACGGTGATGTCACCGCCCATTTGCTCGGCAATCTGCTTGCTGATGACCAGTCCTAGTCCGGTGCCGCCAAAGCGGCGCGTGGTGGAGCTATCGGCTTGCGAGAAGGAGCTGAACAGCTTGGATTGCTGATCAGGCGTCATGCCAATGCCGGTATCCGCAACGGCAATCTGCAGGCTGTAGTCGCCACTATCTGCTGGTTTTCCGCTTACGCGAAGAGTAACGGAGCCATTCTCGCTGAACTTGATAGCATTGCTCATCAGGTTGAGGAGCACTTGCCCAAGACGCATTTCATCGCCGACAAGGCGTTCCGGTACGCCCTGATCGATATGCAAGCTCATTGCCACATTCCTGGCGCGAGCGTCGGCACTTGTAATCTGCAATTTGCGATCAAAGAGGGCGCGCAACTCGAACGGACGGTTTTCCAGCGTGAGTTTGCCAGCATCGTTCTTGGAGAAATCCAAAATGTCATTGATCAGACGCAGCAGCGAACCACTGGCACCGTTGATCTTGGAAAGGTAATCGCGCTGACGCTCTGTCATGTCGGTGCGGAGCATTAGATGGCAGAAGCCCAAAATGGCATTGAGCGGCGTGCGGATTTCATGGCTCATATTTGCCAGGAACATGCCCTTGGCCTTGTAAGCCTGTTCAACCTGGGCAGAACGCTTCTCGATTTCAGCATTCTTGACCATGATCTCGTCGCGCATTTTGCTGATGCTGTTGACGCAAGCGACAAGCATATCGCTGAACCAGACAAGAACGGCTGCCTGAAAGGCTACAATCACAGCATGAATCATTACTCGGCGAATATCGCTGCCCGTTGGAAAGACGAGGGATGGCAGCAGATAGTCGAGTGTCAGATGGTGCAACGCAACTGCGACGGCTGCAATGATGGTTGCTCTGCGGTCGCACCAGCCAATGGTAAGTGCGAGCATGGCAAAGAAATACATATGCATGTCCATCTGCCAGATGTGCCCGCGAAGCAGATAGAGCAGGATTGCAGGCTCAGCCACGAGGGCTACGGCAGACAAAAAGCGGGTTGCGGGCGCGATATCGGCGCGCCACCACATCAGATTATAGCATGCGGCAAGGAAAGCTCCTGCAAGCGCCCCGCCGAGGATGGAAGCGCCGGTTCCATAAGCGATGACCGCGAACAGCGGAACATGCAGCCAAAAAAGAATCACCAGAAAGCGCGCAAAGCGTCTGCGAATATCATCAAGCTCAATGATCATGGATTAGGCCCCGGTAACAGCAAGGTCAAAACAGCTGGACAGCTGGGCGGGTTCAAAGACGAGCCACGCGCCTGCACCGTAAAGTGCGTCGATTGCGTCAGGACGTGCGGAATATACAACCACAACGTTCATTCGCTCATTGAAGGAAAGGATCTGTGCATCGGCATTGCTAAGCAGCGTTGCCACTTGTGAGACATTCGCCCATGGCTGCATGAGGACGGCAAACTGACCGTTCTCGCCACGTGGGGAAAGCATCGCATAGATGAGTGCTGTGAGGCCGATCACGAAAAGGACTACGGCTGGCAGCATGTCTAGCATGCGCCATTTTGACTGCGCTAAATGGGAGTTCATGTGTCTGTATCCGCAATTCAACACGCCTTGGACGTACTGCTTCATAGTATATAAAAAAGCGCGTGTCTTGCTGTATGTGCTAATTTAAGATTGTATTATTTGGTGATCGCCGAGGCGTAATCAGCCACTCGTTTCAGAGCGCACCCTGAAAAGTGTGCGTCCGTTTCTGGATAAGATTCGCGTCAGATCAAATGCGCTCTATTGGTCTTGTAACGCGGCAAGGGGCGTTATACATCGAATTTACGGCCTTTCAACATTACGCTTTGCGCTTTGTCTTTTCATTTTTGAGTGACGAGCGGTACGCTGAATATCAGTCCAAATTATGATTTGAGTATACCCCTTTGGTTGAGTGCCTCCAACTGTCGCCTTGCATTCTACGTGAATCGAATAGCTATTAATTGCCAATGATTTTTATGTTGTGCAGAATTTTGCTTTACGTACCTCAAAGCCGACGTTAAGGTTACACAGTGAAGCTTTGGGAGGAGTTCACATGCAATTGGAAATTCAGACAATCAGAAGTCTCGACAGGCGCTCAAGCTTTAGTGCTTGCGCTGGTGCGCGCGTATGAAAGCGAGCCGAAACGAGCTTGGTGCGCCGCTTCTGGAGGCGGTTTCGCTGTCGAAATCGTTCGGACCTGTTCAGGTTCTGAAAAGTATAAATCTCAGCATTTATGGCGGCGAAGTTCACGCAATTATCGGCGAAAACGGTGCTGGTAAATCGACGCTGATGAAGCTGCTTGCCGGTAATGAGCGCCCAACCAGCGGTGAAATTCGCATCGATGGCAAACCGATCTCGTTTTCTGGCCCGGTGGAAGCGGAAGCGCAGGGCATTGTTTTGGTGCATCAGGAAATCCTGCTGGCACCCGACCTGACTGTTGCCCAGAATATTTATCTGGGACGCGAACTTTCCAACGGCCTTGTGGTTGATGACAAATCCATGCGCGAAGGCGCACGCAAAGCTATTCGTGATCTTGGTGCGGATATTAATCCCGATGCCATCGTTGGTAGCCTCTCCATCGCACAGCGCCAGCTTGTGCAGATCGCTCGTGTTTTGCTCGTACCGCATCGTGTGGTGATCTTTGATGAGCCAACGGCATCGCTTACTCCAGTCGAAACGGAGGCGCTTCTGAAAGTCATTTGTGACATTCGCGCCAAAGGCGTCGCGGTTCTCTATATTTCGCATCGGTTGCCTGAAGTGAAAGAAATCTCGGACCGCGTGACGGTCTTGCGCGATGGGACGCTCGTGGCAGCTCATATGGCATCGGAGCTTCAGCCAAACGACATGGCCCGGCTGATGGTTGGGCGCGATGTTGCTAAGCTTTACCCTGATCGCGCAGCACGTCACGGACAGGAGCCAGTGCTCGAGATCGATGATTTCAGTGTTGCGGGCTATGTCAAAACTGCAAGTTTTACCTTGGGCAAGGGTGAAATTCTGGGCTTTGCTGGGTTGGTCGGTGCTGGTCGAACGGAATTGATGGAAGGCATTGTTGGATTGCGTCCCGGCAAAGGCCAGGTCCGTCATAATGGAAAGCCTGTCAATTTCCACAATGCCCACGAAAGTCTTTCCGCTGGTATCGCGTATCTGAGTGAAGATCGGAAGGGCAAGGGTCTGCTGCTTACCAAGGATCTTGGCATCAATTTGACACTCGCGTCGATCAGCAAATTCGTCCGGGGCCTACAGATCGATCGGCGCAAAGAGCGCGCGGCCCTCGACGATGCAATCAAAGAGTTCGATATCCGCACTGGCCGCAAGGATATTCTTGCCGGACAACTTTCTGGTGGCAATCAGCAGAAGCTTCTGTTGGCAAAGATGATGATGCTCAACCCGTCTATCGTCATCATTGACGAGCCGACCCGAGGCATCGACGTGGGCACCAAAGAACAAATCTATCAGTTCATTGCCAATTTAGCCGACGAGGGCAAATCGATCATCGTCGTATCGTCTGAAATGCCGGAACTCATTGGCGTATGCGACCGTATCGTCGTCATGCGCGAGGGCCGGGTTGCAGGCGAGGTGACAGGCGAACGCATGACCGAAAATGACATCGTTGTCTTAGCGACCGGCGTCAGCACCGAAGAAGCGGCTTAAACAAAAAAGGGGAGTAAATGACAGACGTAGTGACCGATAAAAGCAGAGTGCCGAAAACGTCCAAAGATTGGGATCTGAGGGCTGTTGCGCCTTTTATTGCGCTGCTTTTGCTGCTTGTTCTGGGTACAATTGCCAATCCGAATTTCATCAGCATCGACAATCTGTTGAATGTTGCGACGCGTAGCGCGTTCATTGCCATTATCGCGCTTGGTGCCACCTATGTAATCTCATCGGGCGGGTTGGATTTGTCGGTTGGCGCCATGGCGGCTTTTGTTGGCAGCATCATGATCATGTTCATGAACAGCGGTGTTATTGCCGATCCGGTCATGATGCTGATCGCAGCCGTGCTTCTGGCCGTGGTCGTGGGAGCGCTTTGTGGCCTGACAAATGGATTGATCACAACACTCGGCGGCATAGAACCGTTCATCGCCACGCTTGGCACGATGGGCATCTACCGTGGCCTGACGACATGGTTGTCGCAGGGTGGTGCTATCACTTTGCGCAATCCTGATATTCAGGCGCTCTACAGACCCGTCTACTTCGGTTCCGTTTTTGGTGTTCCGATCCCGGTTATTGCGATCTTTGTGACGGCAGCAATAGCGGCTTTCGTACTCTATCGCACACGCTATGGTCGCCATGTGATTGCAGTCGGATCGAGCGAAGATGTGGCACGTTACTCGGGCATCTCCGTAAAGCGGGTCCGCACGATTGCATATATCGTGCAGGGGCTTTGTGTGGCTGTTGCAGTGCTTCTCTATGTACCGCGACTAGGGTCGACATCTGCAACAACCGGCATGTTGTGGGAACTGCAGGCGATTACTGCCGTCGTTGTTGGTGGGACCGCATTGCGGGGTGGCGTGGGGCGTGTCTGGGGCACTATCTGCGGAGCATTCATTCTGGAAATTGTCGGCAATATCATGCTGCTTTCCAACTTCATCAGCGAATATCTGATCGGGGCCATTCAAGGGGCGATCATCATTATCGCCATGCTGGTGCAACGGTCGCTGTCGCGACGATAAAAACCCAAGGCGTGATAGGTAACTTTATCGCGCCTTGGACAACGAGTTTGACGGGATTGAAGGGGCGGTCCGGTCACAGAGGGATAAAGCCCCCTGAACATTTGGGAGGAAATAATGCGAGGAAAACTTTTAGGTGTTGCGTTTGCAACATTGGCCGCCGGTGCGCTAGCCTTTACGGGCATTGCAAGCGCGCAGGACAAGAAGGTCACGATCGGCGTATCTATTCCAGCAGCCGACCATGGCTGGACTGCTGGTGTGGTCTATCATGCCGAACGTGTGGCCAAGCTTCTGATGCAGGAGCATCCGGGCCTCAACGTGATCGTCAAGACGTCGCCGGATGCGGCCAGTCAGGCAAACGCATTGCAGGATCTTGCCGTTCAGGGTCTGGACGGTCTGGTCGTTCTGCCATCCGATCCTGATCCACTGGTAAATGCTATCAAGGAGATCAAAGACAAGGGTACTTTTGTGGCATTGGTCGATCGCGCACCGAGCAATAACGACAACTCCATACGTGATCTTTATGTGGCGGGTAACAACCCGGCGCTTGGTCAGGTTGCTGGTGAATACATCAAGAAGACCACGCCAGACGCACAGGTCGTCGTCATTCGCGGTCTGCCGATCCCTATCGATCAGCAGCGTCAGGACGGCTTTGACAAGGGTGTCGAAGGCTCGAATGTCAAGATTCTTGATCGCCAGTATGGCAACTGGAACCGCGACGATGCCTTCCGTGTGATGCAGGACTTCCTGACGAAATATCCGAAGATCGATGTTGTCTGGTGTCAGGATGATGACATGGCCGTTGGAGTGCTTGAAGCAATCAAGCAGGCTAACCGTGAAGATATCCAGTATGTTATCGGCGGTGCTGGTTCCAAGGATATGATCAAGAAGGTCATGGATGGCGACAAGCTGATGCCTGTCGATGTTCTTTATCCACCTGCGATGGTTTCAACTGCTATGCAGCTTGCTGCCGGTCACTTCTACGACCAGATTCCAGTGAGCGGCAACTATATCCTCGACGCCACGTTGGTGACCAAGGATAACGCCGAGCAGTTCTACTTCCCGGATTCTCCGTTCTAATATT
>Ga0308157_10001203_pt1 | contig 57942 bp, 50 predicted proteins | sample PhyBR1_FD_201035 | JGI IMG/M metagenome (GOLD analysis project Ga0308157, IMG submission 201035) | Phyllosphere microbial communities from UC Gill Tract Community Farm, Albany, California, United States - DLSLB.R1 | ecosystem: Host-associated > Plants > Phyllosphere > Unclassified | place: USA...
CAATTGAAGTAACCGTGGGGGCTGTTTTTCAAGCCCTTAGCCTGCCATTTGCAAACCCTGTAGGTGATTGGGAGTGCAAAGGTAAGCAAGTTTTCTGACTTTCCAAATTTGAGGCGAAAGTTTTTTTCAAACCTTTCGTTTCAGTTTTTTTCGTCAGTCGCTTCCGGTTGAAGCGGGGTGCAAAGGTATGGTGGGCTTTTCCGATTTTACAAGTGACTTAGAAAATTTCTTTTCCTTCTCGTTTTGTTGCTAGTTCGGCGGGTAATACACGCTGGCTAACCGGGGAGTTCCATAAGCTTCGTCTTTTCTAAAAACCTGTGTTTTTAGGTTACCAGCGGGAGCGGGCCTATTGCCGTTTGGGACTGCAAAGATAGGAGGACTTTTTTGGCGAGCAAGCAGGTCACTACGAAATAAAGTGAGCGCAGGTTGTAAGTAGCTGAAAGTGGGGTAGAAATTTTATGCTAACTCCTACCCCACTTTATTAATTTAGTAATTTTCCAACTCTTCCTCTAAATCGACTCTGAATTCGCCTGGTGATACGATAAAACCTGTCTTGTCCTGCTTTGGAAACACATTTACTAGGAACCCATTCTTCTTAAACAGTTCTAAGTGAGTCGTTAGCAACTCTTTTAGGGATACTGCTAGGGTATAATAGTTTGCCCAAGCGTCAACCGCATTGGCTTCCGCATAGATTGCTGCTGGCCAAAAAGAGATAAGGGACTCTCCCTCCACTTCTGCTATTGCCAAAGTCCCGTCTTCGTGGGCCAGTGTATAAATCAGCTCAAAATCAGCTGCCTTCTTAATAGTATGCTGGTACCTCTCAAATGGTTTCAAAGCTAATACTTGCTCAACCGCAGTCTTATTGGGAGTGTATTCCATTGCGCTTGAGTGCGGCGTTACCGCATAATTGTACTCACGCGGTCGGGACCGACGCTGACGATGCGGATGGGCACTTGCAATTCCTTTTCGAGGAAGGCTAGGTAATCTTGCAACGGCTGGGGGAATTGAGCGGCATCGGTGACCTGGGTGAGGTCGGTGTTCCAGCCGGGAATGGCTTGGTACTCGGGGGTGATGGCTTCGAGTTGGCCGGGGTCGGGGAGGTTGGGGGTGCTTTCGCCGGTAGCGGTACGGTAATGAGTGCAGGCCTGGATTTCGGCGAAGCCGTCGAGGACGTCGGCCTTCATAAGGTGTAGCTCGGTGACGCCGTTGAGCATGATGGCGTAGCGAAGGGCGGGCAGGTCTATCCAGCCGGTGCGGCGGGGGCGGCCGGTGGTGGAGCCGAACTCGCGGCCGGCCTGGCGAATTTGCTCACCTATTTCGTCGTGCAGTTCGGTGGGGAACGGGCCGCTGCCCACGCGGGTGCAGTAGGCTTTGGTGATGCCGTATACCTTGTCTATGTGGCGCGGAGCGATGCCTAGCCCGGTGCAGGCGCCGGCGGCGATGGTGCTCGATGAGGTAACGTAGGGATAGGTACCGAAGTCGATATCAAGCAAAGAGCCTTGCGCGCCTTCGGCCAAGATGCGCTTGCCCTGGCTGAGCAGGTCGTTGAGCAGAAACTCGGTGTCGATGAGTTGCAGCGTACGCAGGAACTCAACGGCCGAGAAGAAGTCAGCCTCAAACTCGCCGATTTCTAGTTCTTTGTCATAATGACTGGCGATGCTGGCGTGGTGAGCTACGGCTTCCTTATACCGTTCCTGGAAGTCGGGCAGCAGAATGTGGCTGACGCGCAGGCCGACGCGGCCGATTTTGTCGGAGTACGTGGGGCCGATGCCTTTGAGGGTGCTGCCGATTTTGGTGTTGCCGCGGGCTTCTTCGCTGATGCGGTCGAGCGCGCGGTGGCTGGGCAGGATAAGCTGGGCCTTTTTGGAGATGTACAGATTCTGGCTCCAATCCACTCCCCTATCGGTAAGCTTTTGCAGCTCGGCGCGGAACACTACGGGGTCGAGGACGACGCCATTGCCCACAATGTTGAGGATGTGGGGGTGGAAAATACCGCTCGGCACTTGGTGCAGCACGTGCTTGAGGCCGTCGAAGGTGAGGGTGTGGCCGGCGTTGGGGCCGCCCTGAAATCGAGCTACGGCATCGTAGGTGGGGGCTAGCACATCCACGATTTTTCCTTTTCCTTCGTCGCCCCACTGGAGGCCTACTAGTACGTCAACTGGCATTATGTTGTATTTATCTTTCCTTGCGTGGCGCCTCACCCCCGGCCCCCTCTCCGACAAGGAGAGGGAACCTGACGATTTCTTGCTGACTCGGAGAGGTTTTGAAATTTATGGCAAAAAAATAGCCGCCTAGGAGGCGGCTAGAGTGAGCTGCTGGCGGGCGGTGACCTCGTCGGCAGCTACGGTGAAAATGTTGTTGAGCTTGGTGAGCGCCAGCATCTTGCGCGGGTGGTCGGCGGGGTTGATGAGGACCAGCTCGCCGCCACGGCTGCGGAACTTGGTGAGCAACGAAACCAGGATGCCCAGCCCCGTGCTATTAATATAGCGCACGGCCGACAGGTCTACCGCGCAGTTTGTGACGGACTCTCCCAGGTAGCCATCTACCGAGTGCAGCAGCTGCTGGGTGTCGGGGCTGCCGATGAGGTCGCCGGTGAGCGTGAGAAATAAAATGCCGTCGGTGAGCTTGCTGATAGTCGTCATTCGGGTGGCTTCGGCGCTCGAAGCCGGCTTGGGCGGAGCGTGGAGGGCTAGTGAGCGGGCGGCGTAGCGGCGGCTTTGGCGCGGCAATCGCCGCAGATGCCGTACAAATTTAGGGAATGATGCAGGATATGGAAGTTGAGCAGGTCGCCCACCATCGTTTGGATACCGTGAATGCGCGGGTCGCAAAACTCGACTACCTTGTGGCATTCGGTGCAAATAACGTGGTCGTGCTGCCGATAGCCATAGCTTTTTTCGTACTGCGCGAGATTGCGGCCAAACTGGTGCTTGCTCACTAGGCCCTGCTCGACGAGCAAATCCAGCGTGTTATACACCGTAGCGCGGCTCACTTGCAGGTTGCGCTCCTTCATGCCGGCGTATAATTCTTCGACATCGAAGTGACCCGAGCGCACGTAAATTTCTTCGAGAATGGCGTAGCGCTCGGCCGTTTTGCGGAGGCCTTTGTTTTCGAGGTGCGCGGTGAAGATTTTCTTGACTTCTTCGAGGCGGTCGGTATTGAGCGTGGCCTGGCTGGAGGCGCTAGGGGTGTGCCGGGCCGCGTAGCCGGTTTCGGACGAGCCGCCGGCGCCCTGCGCCGCCTCAGCAGCCTGTGCGGTAGCAGATGGATTTACGGGATAAGACATAACGGGAGGCGGATACTAAATCGGTAGCTTACACAAACAATGGGGCTAGCGTTAGGTTTCACTGCTCGAAATAAAGCGGGTAGTGGTGGGCACAGCCGGGATTGAACGCCGCCCCGCAGCTCGGGCAGGTATTGGCGCAGGCCAGGTAGCTACTTATACTAAGTGTAGTGCGGCAGTTGCCGCAGTACACAGCGTGGGTAGCAAACTCGGCCTTGGGCCACACTACGGGCGGGTGGCCGGCTGCTTCCTCGTGACAATGAATGCAGCCGTAAAACGTGTCGCAGCACTTCAGGCGCAGGGCGATGATGTCGAGCTCGCTATGGTAGTGGGCGCACTGGGTACGGGCATTCAGGTCGGTGCCAGCCAAGTCGATGGGTGCTAGGGGCATAGTTAGGAGTCGAAGCGCTCGACCTGCAACACGCCGTTTACTTTGGCCAGGCGCTGAATGAGCTTGTTGAGGTGGTCGGTATCGTTGATGAATACCATAATCTGGCCTTCAAAGAATCCGTCGTTCGATTCTACCGAGATAGAGCGCATATTCACCTTGAGGCTGGTCGAAATGATGCGCGTCACGTCGTTGACGATGCCCACACGGTCAGAGCCCTTGAAGCGGATGCCCGCCAGGAAGGCAAGCTCCAACTGGTCGGTCCACTTGGCGCGCACGATGCGGTTGCCGTAGTTCGACATCAAATCGACGGCGCGGTGGCAGGTGGTGCGGTGGATGATGAGGCCGGTTTCGGTTTCGAAGCCGAACACGTCGTCGCCCGGAATCGGGTTGCAACAGCGCGCCAGGCTGTGGTTGAGCTTGTCGGTGTGCTCGCCCACCACCAGCATATCGGGGCGCACCCCTCTGATTTTCTGCACCTCGTTGTCGAACGCCTTGCGCTCCAGCACCGAGCCCGAGCGCGCGGCGGCGACCGGTTTGAACAGCGTATCGCGGATTTCGCGGCCATCAAGCTGGCCGGTGGCTAGCCGGTAGTAGAAATCCTGCGCGTTGGCCACGTTGAAGTACGTAAGCACGCGCTGGAAATTCTCGGGCGTGTTGTCCACGCCGATTAGCTCCAGGCGCTTCTCCAGAATAAACTTGCCATCGTCGGCTTTAGCGCGCTTATCATCGCGCAGAAACTCCTTTATTTTCGACTTGGCCTTGCTGGTAATCACGTAGTTGAGCCACTCCGGCGTGGGCCGCTGCTTGTGCGAGGTCAGGATTTCGACCTGGTCGCCGTTGCGCAGCTGGTAGCTGAAGGGCTCTAGCTTCTGGTTGACTTTAGCACCGAGGCAGCGCAGGCCAATGTGGGTGTGGATATCAAAGGCAAAATCGAGCGCCGTGGCCTTGTCGGGCAAGATGACGAGCTTGCCCTTGGGCGTGAAGGTATAAACCTCCTTCACAAACAGGTTCTGGCGGAACTCGTCCATGAATTCGAGCGCGCTGGAGTTGTTGCTTTCCAGCATCTCGCGCACGCGGTTGACCCAGGCTTCGAGCGTGCTCTCGGGCTGCAGGCTGCCGGTATCCTTGTATTTCCAATGGGCGGCGTAGCCTTTCTCGGCGATATCGTCCATGCGCCGCGAGCGAATTTGCACTTCCACCCACTGGCCGGGGTGCGACATGACGGTGGTGTGCAGGCTCTCGTAGCCGTTGGCCTTGGGCGTGCTAACCCAGTCGCGCAGGCGGTCGGGGTTAGGCTGGTAAAAGTCCGTGACGATGGAATAAACCTGCCAGCAGGCGGCCTTTTCCTGTTCGGGCGGCACATCCAGGATGACGCGGATGGCAAACAGGTCGTACACCTCCTCAAAGGTGACGTTTTGCTTGCGCATCTTCTTAAGAATCGAGTAGATGCTTTTGGGTCGGCCCTTTATCTCGTAGCTGAAGCCCTGAGCTTTCAACTCCTCATCAATGGGCTGCACAAACTCCTTGATAAAGCGATTGCGCGCGCTTTGACTCTGCTTTACCTTACCTTTCAGCTCGTTGTACACCTCCGTATCGGTGTACTTGAGGTGCAGGTCCTCAAGCTCCGTTTTGATGGCGTAGAGGCCCAGCCGATGGGCTAGCGGGGCGTAGAGATAAATAGTTTCGCTGGCGATTTTGAGCTGCTTGTGGCGCGGCATCGAGTCGAGCGTGCGCATGTTGTGCAGGCGGTCAGCGAGCTTGATGAGAATTACGCGCACGTCCTCGCTTAGCGTGAGCAGCATCTTGCGAAAATTCTCGGCCTGCTCGCTGGTGCCCTGCTCGAAAACGCCCGAAATTTTGGTGAGGCCATCGATAATGCGCGCCGTTTTGTGGCCAAAATCGCGTTCGATATCCGAAATCTCGGTGGGCGTGTCCTCTACCACGTCGTGCAGCAGCGCGGCCACAATGCTGGTGGTGCCCAGCCCAATTTCCTCCACCGCAATCTGGGCCACGGCCAGCGGGTGCAGAATGTAAGGCTCACCCGACTTGCGGCGCATGTCCTTGTGGGCTTCCAGGCTTTGGTTGAACGCCTTCTTAATCAGCTTAGTATCGCCGTCGTGCAGGTAGGGCTTGGCCGTGCGCAGCAGGCGGCGGTAGTGGCGCAGGATTTCCTGGCGTTCGGCTTCGAGGTCAATTACGGGAGGCATGGTACCGCAAATAACAGGTGTGGAAGGGGAAAGGTGGCAAGGCCGCGTCGGATTCGGCCTGGGCTAGCCCGGTGCCTAGCCAAACACGACCAAAAAAGCAAAACCGTTGCCGATGCTTGCAAGGCTCGCGAATAAGTTATACCTTTGCGGCCCCGCAGCGGACGGCTACGGGCAGCCTCAAATGCGGATGTGGCGAAATTGGTAGACGCGCCAGATTTAGGCTCTGGTTCCTTACGGTGTGTGGGTTCGAGTCCCTCCATCCGCACGATTAATCTGTTGAACAGGCCCCTGGCTAGGTAGTTAGGGGCCTTTTTTTTAACCTTTCCGACTGGCAAGCCTCAGCTTGCTCCCACCGTTTTGAATATTACGCTTGACCGCAATGAGGAGCAGCTAACCGGGCTGCTGAACGTGCACCTGGATGAGGCTGACTACAACGATGCCGTAGAAAAGCAAATCAAGGAAACCACCAAGAAGGCGCAGTTCAAGGGCTTCCGCCCCGGCAAAGTGCCCGCTGGCCTGGTGCGCAAAATGTACGGCAAAGGCATTTTGGCCGACGAAATCAACCGCCTGCTCGGCAGCTCGGTGGATTCGTATCTGCGCGACAACAACGTAAAAATCCTGGGCGAGCCGATTCCGGTGCCTAGCGACGTGGACTTTGACACCGCTAAGTCGTTCGACTTCCAATTTGAGCTAGGCCTGCTGCCCGACTTCGAGCTGCCCGCCGACCAGGCCGTAGAACTGAAGCGCCCCGCCATTACGCTCGACGACGCGACGCTGGCCGAGACCAACGAGCAGATTACCCGTCAGTTTGGCGAAACCACCAACCCCGAGGCTGCGGAGGCGGATGATTACCTCTTCGGCAAGCTGAAGAAGGCCGGCGCCGAGGGCGAAGGCCAGACGGTGCTGCTGCCCATCAACAAGGTGACCAATGGCCAAGAGCGCTTCATCGGCGCGAAGGCCGGCGACACGCTGACCTTTGACTTGAGCGATGCCTTCGGTAGCGACGCGGGTGCCATCCGCAGCTTCTCGGGTTTGAGCAAAGAAGAGGCTAGCCAGGCGACTGGCGACTACGAGTTTGAAGTAGAGAAAGTCAACCGTACGGCTGCTCCTGAGGAAAACCAGGAGCTGTTCGACAAAGTATTCGGCCCCGAGGCAGTTTCTTCGAAAGAAGAGTTCGACGCTAAGGTGCGCGAGACGGTACAGGGCAACTACGACCGCGAGTCGGACAATTTGGTGAACCGGCGCCTCATCGACGCCATGATTGACAATACCACCATCCGTATTCCGGTGGAGTTCTTCAAAAAGTGGCTGGTGCGTGCCAACGAAGGCAAGCTCGACGCGACTATGGTAGAGCAGCACTACTCGGACTACGAGCGCGAGCTGAAGTGGAGCCTCATCCGCAACAAGGTAGTGGAAGACATGGGCCTCAAAGTAGAGACCGATGAAATCCGCGACCGCGTGCTGGACAAGATTCTGGGCCAGTTTGGCGGCGGCATGCAGCTGACCGACGAGATGCGCCAGGGCATGGCGGGTTTTGCTGATAACTACCTCAAGCAGGAGAACGGCAAAAACTACGTGCAGGAGTACGAGGCCATTCTGGCAGAGAAAGTAGTGGAGGCCCTGCGTGGCAAAGTTGTTGTTACGGATGAGCCCGTAACGGCCGAAGAATTCCGCAATCAGAACGAAGGCTAAACCTTCGCGCCGGTTGACAAGTTAAAAAAGCCTTTACGCCCCGCGTAAGGGCTTTTTTGTGTTGTACGCACTACGTGTACAACATCGGCGGCCCCTACCCGTCTTTTGGTTTTGAACACGGGCAAGCAACCGCTTACCCCCTACTTATTTCCCAATGCTGAATAAACAAGAGTTTCGCAAATTTGCCGTCAAGCATCAGGGCCTCAACGGTTTGGCCGTGGACCAATATATTCACAACGTGGAGGGCCAAACGCGCGGCGGCCTCATCATGCCGAGCAACATGACCCGCTCGGTTATTGAGGAGCGCCCGCAGAACTTCCGCGAAATCGACGTGTTTTCGCGTCTCATCATGGACCGCATCGTGTTCCTGGGCACGGCCGTAGATGACTACATCGCCAATATCCTGACGGCGCAGATGCTGTTCCTAGAGTCGGCCGACTCGAAGAAGGACATCCTGCTGTACATCAACTCGCCCGGTGGCTCGGTGTACGCTGGCCTGGGTATTTATGACACCATGCAGTACGTGAACCCCGACGTAGCCACCATCTGCACGGGCCTCGCGGCTTCGATGGGTGCGGTGCTGCTCGCCGGTGGTGCCAAAGACAAGCGGTCGGCCCTCCCCCACGCCCGCGTGATGATTCACCAGCCTAGCGGCGGGGCGCAGGGCCAATCGACCGATATTGAAATCACGGCCCGCGAGATTCTGAAGCTCAAGAAAGAGCTGTATGACATTCTGGCAAAACACTCGGGCAAGACGTATCAGGAAATCTACGACAACTCGGAGCGTGACTACTGGATGCGTGCCGATGAGGCCAAAGAGTACGGCCTGATTGACGAGGTGCTGGAGAAGAAGCCGGCTTAATTGCTTGAGTTAAAAATTCGGCCGTTTTTTAGACTGGTCGAATTTTGTAACCGGCATTCAATTTGCGCTTTCTGTAGCATTTTGACAAAAAGAAGAAGCTCTGGCTAGCTAGCCAGAGCTTCTTCTTTTTATGGGCTGGCTAGCCGCTGAGCTAGTTGCGCGAAACTTTCAGACGGTCGAGGTGCTTTGCAACTGCTAGTCTCCAATTGGTTTCCTTGAGGCTAGCTGGGCGCAATGCTAAGCGACCAACTTATCTTTGTAGCCGTTTTCTTCTGAAAGCGGTTTTTCTACTGAAATACTCCCGATGCCGGAAATAGCCTGCTCCTTTTGTAATAAGCCCAAGCGTGATGTCGCGGTAATGATTTCGGGCATTAATGCCCATATCTGCGAGAAGTGCGTGGCGCAGGCTCAGCACATTCTGAGCGAAGAAACCAAGCTGCAAGCCGAGGCCCGCACGCCGAAGTTCAACCTCATCAAGCCCCGCGAAATCAAAATCCACCTCGACCAGTACGTAGTGGGTCAGGACGAAGCCAAGCGCGTGATGAGCGTTGCGGTGTATAACCACTACAAGCGCCTGATGCAGAAGCCGCAGCACGACGAGGTGGTGATTGAGAAGTCAAACATCATTATGGTGGGCGAAACGGGAACGGGTAAAACCTTCTTGGCCCGCATGCTAGCCAAGATTCTGCAAGTGCCTTTCTGCATCGCCGACGCGACGGTGCTAACCGAGGCCGGCTACGTGGGCGAAGACGTGGAAAGCATTTTGACCCGCCTGCTGCAAGCGGCTGACTACAATCTGGAGGCCGCCGAGCGCGGCATCGTGTACATCGACGAGATTGACAAAATCGCCCGCAAAAGCGACAACCCCAGCATCACGCGCGACGTGAGTGGCGAAGGTGTGCAGCAGGCGTTGCTGAAGCTGCTCGAAGGAACGCACATCAACGTGCCGCCGCAGGGTGGGCGCAAGCACCCCGACCAGAAGATGATTTCGGTGAATACCGAGAACATTCTCTTCATGTGCGGCGGGGCCTTTTCGGGTATCGACCGCATCATCAAGAGCCGGCTTAATACCAAGCCGATGGGCTTCTCGAAGACTAACCTGGACGAGAACGTGGATACGCAGAACTTTCTGCGCTACGTATCGGCCCAGGATATCAAGAGTTTCGGCCTCATCCCCGAGTTGATTGGGCGCCTGCCGGTACTCACGCACCTCAATCCGCTCGATAAAGACACGCTGCGCCTCATCCTCACCGAGCCCAAAAACTCGCTGGTGCGGCAGTATAAGCGCCTGTTTGGCATGGAGAATATTGCGCTCGACTTCACTGAAGGCGCGCTGGAATACATTGTGGAGCGCGCCGATGAGTACCGGCTAGGCGCCCGCGGGCTGCGCTCCATCTGCGAGAGCATCATGACCGACGCCATGTTCGAAATGCCCTCGGAAGCGGGCGTGGTGGAGTTCACCATCACGGAAAGCTACGCACGCAGTAAGTTCGAGAAGTCGCCGCTGCGGCTGATGCGCGCTGCGTAGCATAATTATGTTGCAGTGCCCTGCGTGAAGCGGGCAGCGGGCTAGCAATGGCCTGCTGCCCGCTTTTGCTTGTGAGGTGGGCGGGCCGCAGCCCTATCTTGCAAAGCCGTTGGGGCTAGCCCCCGCCCGGTTTAAAAGGTATGACAATAACTGAACGCGGGCAGCGGCTGCTGGGCGTGCGCCCCGAGGAAGGCCGCACAGTGTGGTTGTTTTTTCTGCATAACTTTCTGCTGGGGGTCGGCACCATTCTAGTGTACGTGGCGGCCAATGTGCTGCTGCTCGAAAACAACCCCGAGCGCAACCTGCCGCTGGCCTACGGCGTGGCTGCGCTGGCCATGCTGGCAACCGGCAAAATATACGAGCGTTTCGAGCACCACTGGCTGTTGCAAAAGCTGGCGGTGCGGGTGCTGCTGGCTTCGGTAGCCCTCACGGGCGTGCTAGGGGTACTGGTGGCTACGGGCCACTCGGTGGCGGCGGCGGTGGCTATTATGGCGGGCTACCGGGTCATTTATTTGCTGACTAACCTGGAATTTTGGGGCGTGTCAGCAGTGGTGTTCGACGTGCGGCAGGGTAAGCGGCTGTTTGGCATCATCAGTGCGGGCGACATGCCGGCCAAGGCAATGGGCGCGGTGCTGGCCATCTTTATCCATAGCAACGCCGACTTGCCGTGGTTGCTGGGCACGGCATTTGGCGCCTACCTGCTGGCGCTGCTAGCCCTGCGGGCCACGCTTAGCTCGCACGTGGTGGAGGCCGCGCCGGTGGCGCGCCGGGCGCGGGCGCAGGCCGTAGCGCCGGGGCTGCGGCGCTGGTTTGGCGACAGCCAGATGGTACAAACCATGTGCCTGAGCCTACTGGCCCTGGCCGCCGTGACGACGGGCATCGAGTACCTGTTTTTTGTGAACGTGAAGCACCGCTTTCACGACGAGGCGGCTATTATGCGCTACGTGGGCACGGTGCTGGTGAGCACTTACCTGGTGGCGATGCTCTTCAAACTCCTGCTTTCGCAGCATACCGTGGACCGGCTAGGGGTGCGCTGGGTGCTGCTGGCGCTGCCCGTGGCTACGCTGCTTGGGCTAAGCCTCTACGGTGGCCTTGACCGGGCCGACACGGAAGCTACTCTATTGTATTTCTGCGGGTTATACCTGGGGTTGGAAGTGCTGCGCCGGGCAGTATTTGACCCCGTATTCCTGCTTCTTTTTCAACCACTTACTCCTACCGAGCGGTTGCAGGCGCACACGCTGGCCAAGGGCCGCTACGAACCATTGGGCATGGCGCTGGGCGGCGGCCTGCTGTTTGCCCTGCACGCGCTACCGGGCGGCCAAACCTGGGGGCCGTTTCTGTGGATGGGTTTGCTGATGGCCGTGGTGCTGCTGCTGCTGCTGCGCACTTACCGCCAGTACGTAGCCGAGCTGCAACACGCCCTGAGCCGACGCTTTGCCGATGAAATTACCGGGCTGGATACTGACACTGCCGCGGCCTCCCCCACCCTAGCCACGGCCAGCCCCACCGACATTCGCCAGCTTGTGCACCAGCTGCCCGCCAAAGCCAGCCGGCCCCAAGCCACTCAGCAGCTCCTGCGCCTGGGCGATGCCGCCTTGCCGACCCTAGCCGAGATTTTGAGTACCGATGCCAACCAAAGCTTGGTGCGGCGCGTGGCCCAGGTTTGCGGCCGGCTGCGCACGCCCGCCAGCCGCCAGCTGCTGGTAGCGCTGGCCCGGCAGCCGCACCTGTTTCGGCGCGAAACGGCCCTGCGCGCCCTGCGCCATTTTGACGTGGTGCCGCACGAGGTGCCGCTGTTTCAGGCGCTGGTGCACGATGAGTTGCAGCTGGCCCAACAACTATTGCATGGCCAAGCCACTGCCGACGCCGGGCTAGCCAGCTGCCTCGACTATGAATTGCGACGCAGCCAGCAGCGGGTGTTTGCCCTGCTTGGCCAGGTTTACCCACCCCAGCTTATTGCCGATGCCCAGCGCGGGGTGGCCAATGCCGCCCGCGAGCGCCAGGCCAACGCCCTTGAAATACTCGACAACAGCATTGCCCGGCCTACCTACCAGGGCCTGCAAGCGTTGCTGAGCCTAGCCCCACCCGCCGAAAAAGAGCGCGTATTTGACCGCCTGCTAGGCCCGCTGCTAGCCCCCGCGCCCGTTGTCGAAACGATTGTGGAACGCGGCGAAACGGCCTTTACCGACTGGACGGTGCGCACCGCGCTCGACCAGTGGACGCCCACTGCCGCCACCGTGGCGGCACTCTCGCCGCACCTGCGCAGCCCCAGCCCGCTGGTGCGCGAGAGTGCGTTTGCCATCCTGGCGCGGCTGGCTAGCCAACAACCCACGCTCTACCAACGAGTGAATGCCGCGCACCAAACCCTTGATAGTCTGCTTATGAGCCACACCGCTACAACCTCGCACATCAGCGCCGCCGAGCGGGTGGCCGTACTTCAGCAAACGGCATTGTTTGCCGAAACGCCCGAAAACGTGCTTAGTAGCATTGTGCCCATCATGCACGAAGTCAGCTTCGCGGCCAGCCAGCAGATTTTTGCCAAGGGTGACCTGGGCGCTTCGCTCTTTATCGTGTATGAGGGCCAAGTGGGCGTTTTCAACGGTGCGCAGCAGCTGGCGACCTTTCGCAAGGGTGATTTTTTTGGCGAGCTGGCGCTACTCGATGCCGAGCCGCGCTCGGCATCGGCCGTGGCGCAGGATGCAGCCACGGTTTTTCGCCTCGACCAGGAAGATTTTTACGACGTGATGGAGGAGCGGCCCGAGGTGCTGCGCAATATCATGAAAGTGCTCTGCCAGCGCCTGCGCCGGCAAAATGAAGCGCTGCAAGTGGCGAAATAGCCTGTCAAAAAACGTCCGTCCTGCCGAGCTTGCCGAAGTATCTCTGCCGAACGACCCGAGCGGCGCGGTAGAGATGCTTCGGCAAGCTCAGCAGAACGGACGTTTTACTTCTTAACAGCCGCCTAGCAGATACTTACGCTATTACCTCATAGGTCATAATCGGATTAGCCTTGTTTTTAAGCTTGAGCTCGCCGATTGGGGCACACTCGAAGCTTTCCTTGATGCGCTCATAGATGGCTTCGGTGATGACAATCTGGTTGGCTTTAGCAGCCGACTGCAAGCGCTGGCTCACGTTTACGGTGTCGCCTATCACGGTGTAGTCCAGGCGCTTGAGGCTGGCCGAACCGATATTACCCGATACCATTTCGCCGGTATTAATGCCAATGCTGATGGCCGGGTGGTAGTCGGTCCCGTTGGGCAGCGGGTCGTGGGCATCCTGAAGCTTGGCGCGCACGGCCAGGGCCGCGTCGAGGGCGCGGTCGAGGTGATACTCGCCCCGAAAAACGGCCATTACGGCGTCGCCCATAAACTTATCGACGTAGCCGCCGTGGGCAATTATCTCCCGCACAATCTCGTCGAAATACTTGTTCAGCAGGCCTACTACCGTGGCGGCTGACTGCGTTTCGGAGAGCGAGGTGAAGCCGCAAATGTCCACGAACATAACCGTAGCTTCGACCGTTTCGCTGGCCAGCAGCTTGTTCTCGAAACCGGGCCTAGCCATGAAGTTGATAACCGTTTCATCGACGTACATGCGCAGGATATTATTTTCCTGGATGGCCTTCAGCGTGTCGCGCAGCTGCTGCACGTGGCTGGCCGTTTTTTCGATAGTCAATTCCAAGTCATTGAAATCGACCGGCTTGCACACGAAGTCGAAGGCCCCGCCATTCATGGCGGCCCGGATGTTCTGCATGTCACCGTAGGCTGACACCATCACCGTTTTGGTAACGGGGCTGGCCTCGGGCAGGCGGCCGAGCAGCGTCAGGCCGTCCATCACGGGCATGTTGATGTCGCTCAGTACGATGTCGGTGTCGGGATGCTCCAGCAGGCGGTCGAGGGCCTCCTGGCCATTGGCGGCGAAGAGAAATTCGTAGGCGTTTTCGCGGATTTTGCGGCGAAATTTCTGCTTGATGAGCAGCTCCAAATCAGCCTCGTCATCGACTACCAGGATTTTCGTTTTCATAGGGAAGGAATGGCGTGGAGCTTGACTTTGAGCGCGGCAAAATCGACCGGCTTGGTCAGAAAGTCGTTGGCCCCTAGCTGCATAGCCTGGTTGTGGGTTTCGGTGTCGCCGTAGGCAGTGAGCATCATCACGAGCGGCGGGGGCGGCGGCAGGGGGTCTTGCTTCACGTGGCGCAGCAGCTCTAGGCCACTCATGCCGGGCATGTTGATATCGGACAAGATGAGGACGACCTCGCTGGGGTGGTCGCGCAAAAACGCGAGCGCCTCCTCGCCCGAGTAGGCGAAGGAAAAGGCAAATTCACCGCTGCGGATTTCGCGCCGAAAACGCTGCTCGAACAGCAGCCGCACGTCGGGCTCGTCGTCAACTACCAGGATTTTCATGGGTGGTAAAGATAAGAAAAGCGGGCGCCGCTAGGCCGGCAGCAAGATGGTGAAGGTGGTGCCCTGGCTGGGCTGGCTCTCGACGCTGAGCGTGCCGCCGTGGCCCTGCTCGATGATGTCGTGGCTCAGCGACAGCCCTAGCCCGGTGCCCTCGCCGCTGGGCTTGGTGGTGAAAAAGGGCTGAAAAATGCGGGCCTGCACCTCGGGGCTCATGCCCGTGCCGTTGTCGCGCACCTGAATTTCTACCCTATCGCCGACTAGCGCCGTGCGCACGCTCACGGTGGGCGCGTAGCCCAGTTCGCCGGTTTGCTGGCGCTTTTGCACAGCATAAAAGGCGTTGGTAAACAAGTTGAGCAGCACCCGGCCCAGGTCGCCAGGCATAGCCTCGACGAGCGGCAGGCCGGGGGCCAGCGCCGGCTGCAAGGTAGCGTTGAACGTCTTAGCCTTGGCGCGCAGGCCGTGATAGGCCAGGCGCAAGTACTCGTCGGCCAGGGCGTTGACGTCGGTGGGCTGGCGCTCGCCGGTGCTGGCGCGGCTGTGTTCGAGCATGCCACGCACGATGCCCGCCGCCCGGCCGCCGTGCTGCGCAATGCGCTGGAGATTCTGCTTGAGGTCGGCAAGCAGCTCGGCTTCGAGGGTGTGGTCGCGGGTGGGGCTAGCGCGCTCCTCGGCCAGCTCGGCCACCAGCTCCACGCTCACATCGGCAAAGTTGTTGACGAAGTTGAGCGGGTTTTGAATCTCGTGGGCGATACCTGCCGTGAGTTCGCCCAGGCTAGCCATCTTCTCGCTCTGGATGAGCTGGCCCTGGGTGGCTTGCAACTCGGCCAGGGTGGCGCGCAGCTCGTCGGTTTGGCGGGCTAGGGCAGCGGTGCGCTGGCCTACTTCGTATTCAAGCGTTTCGCTCTGGGTTTCGAGAGTACTCTGTTCCTGCTCGGCAGCCCGGCGAGCCTCCACTTCGGCAGTAATGGCTTTAGCCTGGTTGCGCGCTATCAGCAGGAAGACCCCTAGCCAAAGGAAGGCTAGCCCCTCAATATTATCGACTGGTCCGTTCTCAAAGTTCTTATTAAAAGGGCGCACCAGCATCTCTACCACCAGTAAAATAGTGCCGGGCACTAGGGCTACGGCCAGCCACAGCGCGGGCCGATAGGCGCGTAGCTTCCAACCGATGCCGATACCAATACCCAGCACAAAAGCCAGGAACATGTTGTCGAGCCAGTCGAGCACCGGCCCGCCCACCAGCAGCCCCAGCCCGGTAATACCAATGGCCGGGCGCCAGAGTCGCGTCAGCCAACGGTCCCACTGCGGCAGGCGCGTAGGAATGTCCAGCGCCTTGCGGCCCCAGTACACCAGCCCGATGGCCGTCGGGGCAGCCATGTAAAGTTCACCACCTGCCATGCAATCAGTCAGTTATCGCAACGTAAATAAATAGCCGCCGCTTACCGAAACGGCAGCCGCACCACAAACTCGGTGAACTCGCCCTCCTGGCTGTCCACGGCCAGCGTGCCGCCGTGGCCCTGCACCACGATGTCGTGGGCTAGCGACAGGCCCAGGCCGGTGCCCTCGCCGCTGGGCTTGGTGGTGAAAAAGGGCTGAAAAATCTTCTGCCGCACCGCCTCCGGAATGCCCGTGCCGTTGTCGCGAACGCAGATTTCAACCGCCTCGCCCGCCCGGCACGTGCGCACGCTCACGGTGGGCGCGTAGCCAGGCGCGCCGCTTTGCTGGCGCTTCTGCACGGCATAAAAGGCGTTGGTAAAGAGGTTGAGCAGCACCCGGCCCAGGTCGCCGGGCACGGCGGGTACCAGCGGCAGCAAGGCTGCAAAATCGGTGTTAAGCGTGGCGTTGAAGGACTTATCCTTGGCGCGCAGGCCGTGGTAGGCCAGGCGCAGGTACTCGTCGGCCAGGGCGTTCACATCGGTGGGCTGGCGCTCGCCGGTGCTCTGGCGCGAGTGGGCCAGCATCCCGCGCACGATGCTGGCCGCCCGCTGGCCGTGCTGGTTGATTTTGTGCAGGTTGTGGCGCAGGTCGCTCAGCAGCTCATCTTCCAGGCCAGCATCGGGCGCGGGGCTAGCCTGCTCGGCTTCGAGCTCGGCCACCAGCTCGGCGCTCACATCGGCAAAGTTGTTGACGAAGTTGAGCGGGTTCTGAATCTCGTGGGCAATGCCCGCCGTGAGCTCGCCCAAGCTAGCCATTTTTTCGCGCTGAATAAGCTGCTGCTGCGTAGCGCGCAGCTCGGCCAAGGCGGTTTGCAATTCGCGGGCCTGCTGGGTGAGCGCGGCGGTACGGGCCACTACCTGGCGCTCCAGGTTGGCATTGTGGGCCGCGCTGAGGCGCAGTTGCTGCTCTTCCTCCTCACGCCGGGCCTGCTGCCGGGCCAGGACTTTTTTCTGCTGAAAAGCCAGGAATACAAAGCCGAGAAACCACAGAAAATTCAGCTTGCTCCACTTTTGGTAATACCCGCTGTATGGCGCCCGAAACTGATACCCCGCCAGCTCCATCCCCAGCCCCAGCAGGCGGAAGATGGTCGGCGCCGTGAGCCCCCACAGCATAATGGCCGCCGGGCGGTAGCTGCGCACGCCCCACAGCACGGCCGCCGCCACCCCGTAAGCAAACAGGATATACCACTCGGCGAGCAGGTTACTACGGTAGTGCAGCGCGGCCGTGATGCCGAAGCCCACCACCGCCGGCAGCCACAGCCACAGCAGCCCGGTGCGGGCGCGGGGCATGTGGCGGGGCTTATCGAGCAGCGCACGCAGGATAGCGGCCAGCATCCAGGCTAGCCCTGTGGCAGCCAGCAGGCGCCAGTTGTACAATTGCTGCCAGTGGTGGATAGCTTGCTCCATAGGGCGAGGGCTGGGCTGGTCGGCAGCCACCCGACAAACCTAGCACGCAGTGCCTGATTTGCCTATGCCCGGCCCGCGCTTTCGCGGGCTAGCCCAGCGCCTGCTCGGCGGCTTCGCGCTCGGCGGGCGTGTTCACGTTGCGCAGCACCTCGCCACCGGGCGTGGGCAGCACCTCCACATCGCTGTTGATGAGCATCTTGCGCGGGCAGGAGTACCCTAGCCCCAGAAAGCGCAGCAGCTCGGGGTAGGCGCGCGGCTCAAAAATGGTGATGAGCGGCTCCGGAAATTCGTTGCCCGGGCTCTGGAAAGCCGTAGCGAGCCGGGCGGGCTGCCGGCCGGCTACCAGCTGGCGCAGCACCTCGCCCGTGAGAAACGGCAGGTCGCAGGCCAGCACCAGCCACGCCGCATTGGGGTCGTGCCGAAAGGCCGACAAGATGCCCCCCAACGGCCCGAGCCCCAAAAAGGTATCGGGCAGCGGCTGGAGGCTGGCCGGCAACTCGGCTGCCTGCTCGGCGCGACACGATACAAAGACTTCCTGGCACACTTCGGCCAGCAGGCCAGCGGCCACCTCGCGCTGCTCGCGCCCGCCGGGGCCGTAGCGCAGGCGTCCTTTGTCGGTTTGCATGCGCTGGCTGAGGCCGCCCGCCAGTACCAGGCCGCGCAGCGGCGCCTGGCGGGCGGCCAGCCACTGCTGCACCCAGGCAGCTAGCCCGGTTACATCGGCCAGGGCAAACTGCGGCAGCTGCGCATGCTGTGGCAAGTGGGCTTGCAGATAATCGGGAATTTCGGTAGCGCCGGGGGCTAGCACGAAGGCCTGCACATCGGTGAGCTTATCAAGCTTGTGGGCCAGCGACTTGCGCGGGTCGATGAGCACCACCTGCTGCCGGGCGCGAAAGTGGTTGCCGTTTACCAGCGCCAAGCTGGCCCCGGCCAGCAGCGCGGGCTGCGAGAAGCGGTCGATAACCCGCCGCTCATCGAGGCGGCGGAAATGGATTTTGTCGGTCAGCTCGGCGTAGGCCCCGGCTTGCAGCAGCGGGCTCATGGTCTGCACCGCATCGGCGTCGCCGCTGGCGTGGTCGGCATCGACGTAGCCCACACGGTGGCCGGCGGGGGCTAGCGCGGCGGTGAGGCTAGCGGCGAGCCGCTGAATATCGCCGCAGGGCGCGCCCAGAAAAGCCAGCTCGTGGCGGGCAAATTCGCCGAGGTCGGGGCGGGAGAGGTCGGCGTGCTTGGAGCGGGGGGCGCGTTCGGTCATAGCTTTCACAACAATTAGGCGGGAAAATAGCTTGCTTTCTTTCCGCCAGCGTTTCATTTTACTTTCTTTTCTACGTGATTTCCGTCGAAGACGCCTACCATCAGGTGCTGGCCACCGCTCACCCGCTGCCCACCGAAACCGTGCCGCTTGCCCAGGCCGTGGGTCGCGTGCTGCGCCAGGCCGTGGTGGCCGACCGCGATTTCCCGCCCTACAACCGGGTGACGATGGATGGCATTGCCTTGTGCTACAGCAGCCTGGCGGCCGGCCAAACCATCTTCTCCATCGAGCGCACGCAGCTGGCCGGCGCCGAGCCCACGCCGCTAGCCAACCCGCGGGCAGCCGTCGAAATAATGACCGGCGCGGCCCTGCCGCCCGGCACCGACACGGTAATTCGCTACGAAGACCTGGATTTCAGCGAGGACCCTAGCCGGCAGGCTACCGTGCGCGTAGCCCCGCCGCGGCTGGGCCACAATGTGCACGCCCAGGGCAGCGACCAGCCGGCCGGAGCCCAGTTGCTAGCCCCCGGCCTCGTGCTTAGCCCCGCCGAAATAGCCGTGGCCGCCACCGTAGGCGCCGCCACCCTGGCCGTGGCGCGCCGCCCGCGGGTGGCCGTGGTGAGCACCGGCGACGAAATTGTGGGTATCGAAGCCACTCCCCTGCCCCACCAGATTCGGCGCTCCAACGGCCCCATGCTGAGCGCCGCGCTGGCCCTGGCGGGCTGCGAAAGCCAGGAATTTCACTTGGCTGACGACCTGGCTAGCCTCAAGGCTGAATTGCCGGCGCTGCTAGCTGGCTTCGACGCAGTGCTGCTGAGCGGCGGCGTGTCGAAGGGCCAGGCTGATTTTCTGCCGCAGGCGCTGCGCGAAATCGGCGTGACGGAAGTATTTCACCGGGTGGCGCAGCGGCCGGGGCAGCCCTTTTGGTTTGGGCAGGCGCCGGGTGGCGCGGTAGTTTTTGCCTTGCCCGGCAACCCGGTGGCCACTTTTGCCAACTATTACCGCTACGTGCAGCCCTGGCTGCGGCACTGCCTGGGGCTGCCCGCCGAGGCTAGCCAGCCGGTTTTTGCGGAGCTAGCCGGCCCGGTCGAGTTCAAGCCGGCCCTGACCTACTTCCTGGCCGTGCGCCTCGCCCATGACCCTAGCGGGCGCCTGCTGGCCTACCCCGCCCCCACTGCCGGCTCGGGCGACTTGGCCGGCCTGCTCGCCGCCGATGGCTTGTTGGAGCTAGCCACTGGGCCAACGCACTTTGCGGCGGGTACGGCGTGGCCGGTGTGGCGGTTCCGGGTCTAGCCCATGGCTGGTGCCAAGTAAAAAAGCCGCTTCATCCTGATAGGATGAAGCGGCTTTTTTACTTGGCACCGTCTAGCTTACTTAAACAGCGTCAGCGCTTTAATAAACGTTTGGGACACTCCCCACAACAGCGGAACGCCTACATAGAGCCAGGCCAGCACGGCCGAGCCGCCGGAGGTTTCCTCAGGGGCGGCGGAGGCCGGAGAATTTGGTTTTGGGTTCATAAAAAACTGATTATAAAACGTGAGAAACCTAGGTTAGTGGCCACCGGCTTCGGCAACTACGGGGCCTTTTTCCTGATACTTTTCGTTGACGGCCGTTACGGCCAAATCAGCCAGCAAGCCCACCACGAGCAAGCCCGCCATCGTGTAAAACACGCTCTGGTAGGCAGCGGCCCCGGTCAGACCCTTCTCTTTGGCCCCATCGTGCAGCAGGTGCACAATGAGTGGCCCCAGCACGCCGGCCGTGCTCCAGGCCGTGAGCAGGCGGCCATGAATGGCGCCCACCTGATATTTACCAAACAAGTCGGACAAATAGGCTGGTGCCGTCGCAAACCCGCCGCCGTACATGCTGATAATCACGCATATCACTACTACGTAAAGGGTTAGTTGCGCCCCCTGCCCTAGCGTTGGGGCCAGGGCGTAGAGCAGGGCGCCGAGCCCAAAATAGATGGCGTACGTGACTTTGCGCCCCATTTTATCAGACGCGGAAGACCAGAAGAAGCGGCCCAGCAAATTGAAGAGACTGAGTAGCCCTACAAACCCGGCACCGGCCGCGGCCAGGGCGGCCACTTCCATGCCTTTGCCCTTTTCGGTACCCGCAATCACGGCCTGAATGAGCGGCGAGGCCGTTTCGAGCACCCCGATACCGGCCGTTACGTTGCAGAGCAGCACCACCCACAGCAGCCAAAACTGCGGCGTTTTAATGGCGTTATCAGCCGACACGTTGCCGGTGGTAATGAGGGCGTTGTGCTCCTCGTTGGGCACGTATCCGGCGGGCTTCCAGTCGTCGGCCGGCACCCGGATGGTCCAAACGCCCCACTGCATAAACAGGAAGTAGATGATGCCCATCGCGATAAACGTGGGCGCCACGCCCTGCGGCGCCGAACCTTTAAACTGGTTCATCAGGGCCACGGCCAGCGGCGAGCCAATCATGGCGCCCCCCCCAAAGCCCATAATGGCCATGCCGGTGGCCACACCCTTGCGGTCGGGAAACCACTTGATGAGCGTGCTCACCGGCGAAATATAGCCAATGCCCAGCCCGATGCCGCCCACGAAGCCGTAGCCGAAATACAGCAAAAAGATATTGTGCAGGTGCACCCCTAGCGAGCCAATCAGGAAGCCGCCGCCGAAACACAGCGACGCGGCTAGCATGGCCTTGCGCGGCCCCACCCGTTCGAGCCACTTGCCAAAGAGCGCGGCCGATAAGCCCAGCAGCACAATGGCGATGGAGAAGGTGATACCAATCTGGGTGGGCGTCCAGTCGGTGGGCGCCGGGTTGGCCGGGTCGCCGCTAATGAGTGACCCTAGCGGCTTGTTGAATACGCTAAACGCGTAGGCCTGCCCAATGGCTAGGTGAATGGCCAGTGCGGCCGGGGGCACCAGCCACCGGTTGTAGCCGGGGCCGGCAATGGTACGGCTGCGGTCAAGCAGCCCAGCGGAAGAATCGGGCATGGGAACTTTGAAAGGTAGAAGAAGTGTGAACGATAGGTGCCTAAAACGCTAGTCTGGTGCAAGGTAGAGGTATTACGGAGTAGCCCAAGCAGACGAGCCGATTATTTTGCTAATTTACTATAGCTACGGGCTAGCCGGTTTCTTGTTGTATAGGTGCGGGGCATTACCCACGAAAGAAAAAGCCCCTGGCGCAGGGCCAGAGGCTTTTCAACTCAGAAGAGGCGCTTAGGCGGGCACAGCTTCGGCCCGTGGCTTTTGGGCCTGCGGGGCTTTCTCGACCTTGCTCGGCGCTACCGTTACTACCACGTACTTGGAAGTAGGCGTGTTGCTCACTTTTGCCACACTGCTGATGGGTACCAGCGGGTTAGCCTCCGGGAAGTAAGCCGATACGTTGCCCTTCGGAATGTCGTAGGGAATAACCAAAAACTTCTCTACCGTGCGCTCCTGGCCCTCAAAGTGGCTCGTGATGTCGATAGGCTGCTTGGCTTTCAGGCCGCGCTCGGCGATGTCCTCTTTGTTCATGAACAGCACGCGACGCTCGCCGTGGATGCCCCGGTAACGGTCATTATAGTCGTAAATGGTCGTGTTGAACTGGTCGTGGCTGCGCACCGTCATCAAGATGAGCTGGTTGGGCTCCAGGCTGTACTTCTCCAGCTCGGTGGTGGTGAAGTTCGCCATGCCATTTTTGGTCGTGAACTTGCGCTCGCGGGGGCCGTTGGGCAGGTAAAAGCCGCCGGGCTTGCGCAGCTGCTCGTTAAATTTCTCAAAGCCCGGAATAACGCGCGAAATGTGGTCCCGAATCACGTCGTAGTTCTCGGTCATGGCCACCCAGTCGGCCACGTTGGTGCGGTCGGGCCCTAGCGTAGCAATGGCCACGCCCGCCAGAATGGCGACTTCGCTCATCATCTGGCCTTCCAGCGGTATCAGCACACCTTTGTTCTGGCTCACCACGCCCATCGAGTTTTCGCAGCTCGTCATTTGGTGCCCCGACTTTTGCATATCTACGTCGGCGTGCGTGAAGCAGGGCAGCAGCAGGCTGGTTTTGCCGGTTACAAGATGGCCGCGGTTGAGCTTGGTGCCCACATACACGGTCAGGTTTTGCTTGCGCATTCCTTCGGCAATTACCTCGGTATCGGGGCCGGCAGCCAGCAGGTTGCCGCCCAGACCGAAATACACCTTCAACTCGCCACGGTACATTTTTTTGATGGCTTCCACCGTGTCAACGCCGTGCTCGTAGGGAGGCTGGAAGTTAAATTCCTTGCCCAACGAGTCCTGAAACGCCTTGGTAGGCTGCTCCCACACGCCCATCGTGCGGTCGCCCTGCACGTTGGAGTGGCCGCGCACCGGGCAGGTACCCGCGCCGGGCTTGCCAATGGCGCCCTTCATCAGGTGCAGATTTACAATCTCCTGAATGGTTTGCACGCCCTGGCGCTGCTGCGTCACGCCCATTGCCCAGCAGGTGATAATCTTTTGCTTGGTGGCTAGTATGTTAGCCGCTTCCAGCAACAAGGCCCGGCTGATGCCGCTCAGCTCCTCAATATCCTCCCATTTGGTATTGCGGATATTCTGCTCAAACGATTCGAAGCCCGTCGTAAACTCCTTGATGAAGGCACGGTCGACCACCTGACCGGGGTTGCGGTCCTCGGCCTCAAACAGATGCTTCATGATGCCGCGTAGCAGAGCCATATCGCCGTCCACCCGCACTTGCAGGTAGAGGTCGGTGATAGTTGTGCCGTCGCCCATCAGCGCACCCAGGGCGCGCAGGGGGTTCATAAAATCCTGCGGATTTTTGAAATGGTTCAGGCCCGCCTCAATCAATGGATTGACGCTGATGATTTTAGCACCGTTACGCTTGGCCTTTTGCAATGCCGACAGCATCCGCGGGTGGTTGGTGCCCGGGTTTTGGCCGATGATAAGAATTACCTCCGCATCGTAGATGTCATTGAGCGTCACCGAGCCTTTGCCCAGCCCCAAAGTAGGGCTAAGGGCCGCGCCGCTGCTCTCGTGGCACATATTGGAACAGTCAGGCAAGTTATTGGTACCGAATTGCTTGGCAAATAACTGAAATAGAAAAGCCGGCTCATTCGGCACTTTGCCCGAGGTGTAGAACGCCGCCTCGTCGGGCGAAGCCAGCGCGTTTAGCTCTTTGCCAATAATGTCGAAAGCCTCGGGCCACTCAATGGGCTCGTAGTGGGTGCCACCGGGGCGCTTCACCATGGGGTGCGTAAGGCGCCCCAAATTGTTCTGGTCGCGGTCGGTCATGCGCGAGAGGTCGGCCAGGCTGTGCTTGGCAAACACTTCGGGGCCGCAGGCACGGTCGTCGGCGTCGGAAGCAGTTGCTTTGGCACCGTTCTCGCAAAACTCAGCTACTGAGCGGTGGTCATCGGGGTCGGGCCAGGCGCAGCTAGAGCAGTCAAAGCCGTCTTTCTGGTTCATTTTCAGCAGGCCGTGGGTGCCGCGCGTCACGCCGGCTTCGCCCCAGCTGTACTGCATCGACTTCATTACCGCCTCCACGCCGGCCGCAATTTTCATGCGGTTTTCGAGCCTGAGGCCGGTGTAGCCTTCGGTAGGCTGGGCCAGCACGGGGTACTGAAACTTGGCGCCCACGTTGTCGGGCGCCGGAATGGGAGCTTGGTCGCGTTCCATTTGGGGGTCGGGGCGGTAGTGGTCGGGGGCGGGGGCATTGCCCTGCTCCGAGCGCTCGCCGCTCTTGGGAGCGTTGGCCTCGGCGCCTTGTTGCTCGGTTTTGCCGGCTTTGCCGGGGTCCGCGATGGGTGACTCTTCCATGGGTGGGGCTATTAGGTAAGCGTTATAATGTAGAAAGGATAAGCTGCGAAAATCAACCGGCTAAAAGATACGCCAAGTTGTGCCTGCATAGCCGACACTTGTTTCGACGCCCGTTTTTTACTTGGGGCCCTTAGTGCCGGCAATCCAGGTCTTTTTCAACCAAAATACGTAATTCCTGGCCTTCGGCTACTAAAACCTGTGCTTTAAAGCCAATGTTTTCGGTAGCAGTCCAATTTTGCGCAATGGCAGCGGGCACCTCAACTGCCAGCAGGCCAGCTTCGTAGCGCACCTGCACGGTGGCGGCCGGGCTAGCCGCGGGCAATATTTCCAGGGCGTATGCCAGTGTCTGGCCTGGGGCAGGGCCAAACACAATGGTATATGCCACGCGGCCGGTAGCGGCAAACTGCTGCACCTCAGCCTCTGACAGGCGCAGGCGCAGGGAGTTTTCTTCTAATCGCAACTTCATAGACCGCAGATTTAACGGATTTAACTGATTTCGGGGATACGCCCGCTGCGCGGGCTGGCTAGGCTAGTCCTTGGCTTCTGTGTCCGCTGCGTGGGCAGGCTGGGCTGGTCGTTTCGAGCTTTGGCTAGCCCTCGGCTTCTGTACCTGCGGCGCGGGCTGGATTGGGTGGCTTGGGTGGCGGCTTAGTTGGGTGCGATGCGGGATTCGTGCGTATAGATATTGAACCGCTCGTTGCGCACGAAACCCAGTAGCGTGAGGCCAAACTCTTCGGCGGCTTCTACGGCTAGGCTGCTTGGCGCACCAATAGCGGCCAGAATGGCCACGCCGGCCAGCGCAGCCTTTTGCACCAGTTCAAAGCTGGCCCGGCCGCTGAGCAGCGCAATGTGCTGGCCCAGCGGCAGCTGGCCCGCCAGCAGCGCAGCGCCCACCACTTTATCGAAGGCATTGTGGCGGCCCACGTCTTCGCGCAGCAGCAGCAGCTCGCCTTCGGCCGAGAACAGGGCAGTGGCGTGCAGGCCACCCGTTTGCTCAAATACTGCCTGGGCCGCACGCTGCCGCTGGGGCAGCTGGTGGATGAGGCTAGCCGGCACCCGGGGGCTGTCGGCGGGTGGGGGCGCGGGGCAGCTGGTGGCTTTCACCGCATCGATACTGGTTTTGCCGCACACGCCGCAGCTGGAGGTAGTGTAAAAATGGCGCTCTAGCCGGTCTAGCTCCAGCACTAGGCCGGGGGCTAGCGCGGCGCGCAGCACGTTGCCGCGCTCCTTAGGGCGGCGCGGGTCGGTGTAGTGGGCTAGGGTTTCGATATCGGCCGGCCCCGTGACAATGCCTTCGCTCAGCAGGAAGCCCGCCACGAGCTCGGCGTCGTGGCCGGGCGTGCGCATGGTCACGGCTAGGGTCTGGGTCTGGCGCTGGCCCCTGGGGCCGTGCTCCAGGCTGATTTCGAGCGGGGCCTCAATGGCCAGCAAGTCGGTAGCGCGGGTGAGGGCAGTGCCCGCCACGCGCTGCACGGTGGTGCGCTCGGCACTGGCCTGGGAGTAGGTGGGGAGGGGCAGCATGGGAGGCGGCTAGCCCCCAAACAGTTGGGCCGGCCTGATTACCTAAATAATCAACCCGGCCCAAATGTTCACGCGCGCAACGGACACTGCACCTTGGTTACCAATTAAGCAGCAGCTTGCTTTTCACCCAAATAATTAATCATCAGGGCGGCGGCTTGGCGGGCGGCGTTGTGCTGGCCTAGCTTCTGGCGCACTTCGTCGTAGCCGGCACGCTGCTTGGCAATGTAAGCCTCGTCGGTGAGCAGGCGCTTGAGTTCGTCGAGCAGATTGCGGGCCGTGAAGTCGCCCTGAATGTACTCCTGCACCACCGTGTGCCCCACAATGAGGTTGACGAGCGAGATATAGGGCACCTTAATGACGGCCTTACCAATCATGTAGGTGAGGCCGCTGGTGCGGTAACATACCACCTGCGGCACGCCGAAGAGCGCCGTTTCGAGCGTGGCCGTGCCGCTGGTAACGAGCGCCGCGCTGGCCCGGCTCAGCAAATCGTAGGCCTGGTCGAAGACGATTTTAATGCCGTTGCGCTCGAAATGCGCATAGTAGGCCCGGTCGAGGTTGCTTACGCCGGCCACCACAAACTGGTATTCCTGAAATGCGGGCAGCACGGCCAGCATCTCGTGCAGCATCTCCTCAATTTCCTGCTTGCGCGAGCCCGGCAGCACCGCAATAATCTTGCGCGCGGGGTCAATACCGTGCTGGGTCAAAAAGTCAGGATTAGGCTGGAAGGCCGCCACCTCATCGGCCGTGGGGTTACCGATGTAATCGACCTTGTATTCAAAACGCTGGTAGAACTCCGACTCGAAAGGCAGAATAACGAACATCTTGTCTACCAGGGCCTTAATCTTCTCCACCCGACTCTGGTTCCAGGCCCAGATTTTGGGCGAGATGTAGTAGAACACCCGGATGCCGTGCGCCTTAGCCCAGGCGGCCATGCGCAGGTTGAACCCGCCGTAGTCCACTAGTATCAGTACGTCGGGCCGGTAAGCCAGAATATCGGCCTGGCATTCCTTGAGAAAACCGCGAAATTTGAGCAGGCTGGTGGCCGTTTCCCAAAAGCCCATCACGGCCAGCTCGCGGTAGTGGCGCACGAGGTGGCCACCTTCGGCTTCCATCTGGTCGCCGCCCCAAAAGCGAAAATCGGCGCCGGGGTCCTGGCTTTTTAGCTCGCGCACGAGGTGGGCGGCGTGGGTGTCGCCGGAGCGCTCGCCGGCTATCAAATAGTAGTTCATAAGGTCAGTGAATAGTGAGTAGTGAACAGTGAATAGTGAAAGTTGCTCTTCGAGTTATAAAAGCTCCCTATTCACTGCTCACTGCTCACTGTTCACTGAGGTTAGCCGAAGTATTCCACGGCGTTGCGGGGCGTTTCGTAAATCTTGATGCAGTGCAGCTGGGCGGGCGTGATGGCCGGCAGCTCGCGCTGCAAAATCTGCCAGAAGGCCACGGCCAGGTTCTCGGTGCTGGCGAGCTGACCCTTTAGGAAAGGCACGTCGAGGTTGAGGTTTTTGTGGTCGACCTGCTCGGTGATGTGCGTGCGGATGAGGTCCGACAAGGCTTTCAAATCGACTACGAAGCCGGTATCAGGGTCGGGCTGGCCTTTCACGGTCACAATCATTTCGTAGTTGTGGCCGTGCCAGTTTTCGTTGGCGCAAGGCCCGAAAACCTCCGCGTTGCGCGCCGGGCTCCAGGCGGGGTTGTAGAGCTTGTGGGCGGCGTTGAAGTGTTCGCGGCGGCTGACGTAGAGCATAATCGTTATTCGTTGTTCGTTGTCAGTTGTCCGCTTCGTTTTGCGCAGCCTGACAACTGACAACGAACAACTGACAACCAGAAACTCTTTTTTCGCAGCAAAGATACGAAAAACGGCACCCGCAGCAGGGCCGTCCCCAAGCTCACCGCCAGGCCGGCGGGGCGAGTACAGCACCCTAGCCAGCAGGTCGCAGGCCCGCCAGGAAGTTGCTATCCAGCCCCGCGTGAAATACCAGATTACCCTACCCCGCTGTGCCCGGTAAGCCCACCGGCCTGCACAACGCACTGGTTCGCTCGCGAGCGCCGCCAGTAAGCTCAGCACTTGCGCCCACTCCTTCCACAGCGGCAGCACCAGGTCTTATTGCAAGAAAATGAGCTGTCCCAGGCTAGCCCCACCGGCCGGGCCAGTAGCCGGCGCGGCCGGTGCAACTGCACCAACTGGACTAGGTGGGGTTGGTAGGGTCATAAGGTCGCAGCATTTTGAAGAGTGCCAGCACCCGGCGCCGGCGGGCAGCGTCAGGACGCGCTAGGTCATCGTGCACCTGCATGGTGGCGGGGCTAGCCGCCGGCTCGCAAACCCAGCGTTCCTGAGCTACAGGAAACGCGAAACGCACATAGGCCACAAGGGTGGCCCGCAACCGTCGCGGCCGCCCTGTTTGTTACCTTTAGGGCTTAGTAGCGCAGGCTCTGCGGGCCTGCGTAAAGAAGTTGTTCAGACGCTAACACGCGCGGACTCGCAGAGTACGCGGTACTTGTCAATTCTTATGATAGTCGTCACCGGCGCCGCCGGCTTTATTGCCAGCTGCCTAGTCTCCCGCCTCAACGCCGCCAATTTCAACGACCTCGTGGTGGTCGATAACTTCGCCATTGAGAAAAAGCTGCCCAATATTCAAGGCAAGAAGCTGCGCGAGTACGTGGACCGCGAAGAGTTTTTTGACTGGCTCGACGCCCACCACGAGCAGGTGGAATTTATTTTCCACCTCGGCGCCCGCACCGACACCACCGAGCAGGACCCCGCCATCTTCGACCTGCTCAACCTCAACTATAGCAAGCAGATGTGGCAGGCCTGCGTACGCTACAACTTGCCGCTGGTATACGCCAGCAGCGGCGCCACCTACGGTGACGGCCGCCTCGGCTACTCCGACCAGGACGATGCCCTGCCCTACCACCTACACCCGCTCAACCCCTACGGCGATTCCAAAAACGACTTTGACAAGTGGGCCCTGGCCCAAGAGGAAAAGCCCTATTTCTGGGCCGGCCTCAAGTTTTTCAACGTCTACGGCCCCAACGAGTACCACAAGGGCCGCATGGCCTCGGTGATTCTGCACGCCTTCCGCCAGATTCGCGAGAACGGCAGCATGCAGCTCTTCCGCTCGCACAACCCCGAGTACGTGGACGGCGGCCAGATGCGCGACTTCGTGTACGTGAAGGACGTGGTGGAAGTGTGCTACTTCCTGCTGCACCACCGCACGCACCCGGGCCTCTACAACCTTGGCACCGGCCAGGCCCGCACCTTCATGGACCTCGCCCTCAACACCTTCGCCGCTATGGGCCAGCCGGCCGACATCCGCTTCCGCGACACACCCGAGGACATCCGCGACACCTACCAGTACTTCACCGAGGCCGACATGCGCAAGCTCCGCAGCATCGGCTACGACCGGCCGTTTGCGACGCTAGAGGAAGGTATTCGCGACTACGTGCAGGGCTATCTGGTGCCGAATACGTATTACTAACCCTAGCCAAAACTTACCGCGATGAAACCCGCTGCCAAAAAGCTTCCCAAAGCCGCCGTTGAAGCTACGGCTACCGCCTTCGTGGCGGGTTTCAAAGCCCTGCCCCCGGCCGTGCAGTGGCGCGTCATCCAGCTGATTGAGGACCTCGAAGACGAGGCTGACGCGCAGGAGCTAGCCGCCGCCCGCGCCGCCAACCCGGAGGATTTTGACCTTGCCAATTCTTTGCCGTGGGAGCAAGTGAAGGCGGAGATGGACGGCCGCCGCGCTAATGCGACGCCTGCCCAACGGGAAGCCGCGTGAAAAAAGCCCCCGGCTTCTCCGTCACGTACCGCATCGCCATCACGCGGCCAGCCCGCAAACAACTGCTGCAAATTCCGGATAAGGCAAAAGATAGTATTCAGGCCGCCATTGCTGCCCTAGCAACAAACCCGCGTCCGTCCGGCGACTACCGTATTCTTTATTCTATCTTCATTCTTTATTCTATCTTCGACCTTCGACAACATTCTACTGGTCGAGGTCGTGAAGGTCGGCCAGCGCAGTAATTTTTATGGTGGATAGACCACAAAAAAGGCAGACTCTTTCGAGGCTGCCTTTTTTATTACTTCGCCGTGCCCGCCGACTTGCGGGCACTCGCCGCCTGCCCACCGGGCTTGAGCAGCGCGGCGTAGCGGTTAGGGTCGTTGAGGACCGCGATGGCGGCCTGGATATTGGGGTCGTCGTTGAAGCCGGCCTCGGTGCGGCCCTTCTCGTAGTAGTAGCGCGAGGCAATTTCCTCTTCCAGCAGCTCCCGAATTTCGGGCTTGAAGCGCTGCAAGTCATTGGTTTTGTTGGCCGCCACCTTGCGCTTGATGGCGTCGAGTTCGGGCTTCACATCGTCGTAGTGCTTTTCCTCCTTTACTTTTTTGGTGAGGTCGGTGAGCACGCGCTCGGCGTCGGTGCTGTAGGCCATGCTCTTGCCTTGCAGGTAGGTCACGAACTTCTGGTAGTCAGTGTCCGATAGCTTAAAATCGCGGGCTGGGGCAATAGTGGCGTGCTCGGCGCGGTAGCGGGTGGCGTAGTCGAAAAGGTAGCTTTTCTGGATGAGCACGCGGGTGATGTCCGCGATTTCGCGGTCCTGGATGTCTACATCGGGGGCCACGCCGCCGCCGTCGTACACCGTGCGGCCGGCCTGGGTTTTGAAGGCCGTGCGCAGCGAATCCGGAAACTTGCTTAGCGCGCCATCATCGGCGCGGTGCGAGTAGTCGATTTCCTGAATGCAGCGCCCGCTAGGGATATAGTATTTGGCCGTAGTCACCTTGAGCTGCGAGTTGTAGCTCAGCGGCCGGGTAGCCTGCACCAGGCCCTTGCCGAAGGTGCGCTCACCAACCAGCACGGCGCGGTCGTAGTCTTGCAGCACGCCCGACACTATTTCCGAGGCCGAGGCCGAGCGGTTGCTCGTAATCACGGCAATCGGCATCTGGGTATCGAGCGGCACATCGAGCGCCTTGTAGGTCTTGTTCCATTCAGTCACCTTTCCCTTGGTACTTACCACGTCCAAGCCCTTGTCAACGAAGAGATTAGAGATATTTACCGCCTCATTGAGCAGGCCGCCAGGGTTGTCCCGAATGTCGAACACAATTTTCTTCGCGCCCTTTTCCTTGAGTTTCACCACGGCGTTGCGCACCTCACGGCCCGCATCCATCGTGAACCCGCCCAACCGGAAGTAGCCGATATCATTAGTGAGCATGCCGTAGTAGCGCACGTTATCGACCTGAATGCGGTCGCGCGTTACTTCGATTTCCACCGGCTTGTCCTGGCCGTAGCGCGTTACTATCAGCTTCACTACCGAGTTGGCCTGGCCGCGCAGCAATTTGTTGATGTCGGAGCTGCTCTTCTTATCAACGTTGACATTGTTGACGGTCAGAATTTCATCACCGGGCAGCAAACCGGCCTTCTGGGCCGGGTAGCCTTCGTAGGCGCTCTGCACTACAAACTTGCCGTTGCGCCGGGAAATCTCGATGCCGATGCCGCCGTACTGCCCGGTCGTCATGGTGCGGAAGTCCTCGATATCGTCCTCCGGAATGTAGTTCGTGTACGGGTCCAGCGACTTCAGCATGCCGTCGATGCCCGTTTTTACCAGCTTGCCGGGCGTAATCTCGTCCACGTAGTACGTGTTCACCTCCTTAAATAAGGTGGCGAAGATGTCGAGGTTTTTGGCAATCTCAAAGTAGCGCTCGCTATCGGAAGCGGCCCGGAAGCTCACTAGCCCGAGCGTACCAAGACCCAAAACGGCGAGTAGTTTTTTACGGTTTGTCATCGGGCAGAAAGATAGCGGTAAACGGCGTGCCGGCCACCCCGCGCCCCACTAGGGGCCCGGCGGCCAGCGCCCACGGCGCAGGGTTGCTGAGTGAAGATAAGCAACCTACGGCGCGGGTTGCACCATAGGTTCGGCCAGCAAACGATTCAGCCCGGAAATTAATTTTTTTTCGACCAGCGGCAGCTCACTTTTTTCCTTGCCGGTGTAGAGAATGCCCAATTGCGCCACCGGGTGGCCGTTTTCAGCTTCAGTCAGCAGGTGCTTATTGAGGCGGTAGGCCTCGCGCACGAGGCGCTTGAGGCGATTGCGGTCCACAGCCCGCTTAAAGATGCGCTTGGGCACCGTGATGAGCACTTCGGGCGGGACCGTGGTGCGCGCCGGGGCCACCACCCAGGTCAGGCGCAGCGGGTACACCCCCAGCGACGGGTTGCGCCGGTTGAACAGCTGCTCAATGCGCTTTTTACTGCATAAATGCTCGGCCTTGGGGAAGGTGTAGCGGCGGGCGGCGGGCGGCGGGGGGCTAGCGGCGGGTAGCTCGGTCACGAAAAGAAAGAAAATAGCGAAGCCGCATTGTAGCGGCAGCGTTCGCTGGCCTAGCCAGAAAACAACCTGCCCCAACAATGCGGCTACCTGCTAGCAAAGCCATCAGCTACGCGCTAACAGCCTGGGATACTAGCGCTTGTGACGACCTTCGTCCGATACGGTAAGGCGCTTGCGGCCTTTGGCACGACGACGGGCCAGCACGTTGCGGCCGTTAGCGGTTTCCATACGGTTGCGGAAACCGTGCTTGTTGCGGCGCTTGCGCTGCGAGGGTTGATAGGTACGTTTCATGTCCGGTCAAATTGCGAGTTGGGCCGGCAAAGGTACGGATTTAGGTTTACAATAACAAGCGTAGCGTAAAACGGCACACCACGCCGTTTGGCAGTGGGTAGCGACGCCTCTTTACGTCATCCGCGCCCGCACTCCCGTATGCCCTTCCGCGCTAGCCTAGCCAACTCAAAAGCACCCGGACTAAACAACGCCGAGACGCAAAGATGCGTCTCTACGGGCGGCCGCTTTCCTTCCTTCCCATGACTTACTACCACGTTTCGTTCGAGAATCCGCTCACGTTTTACCTCCAGGTGCAGCTCATGGTGGAGGTGCCCACCGATGCCAGCGAGCCGCTGGCCTTGCAGCTACCCGCCTGGCGCCCCGGCCGCTACGAGTTACAAAACTTCGCCCAAAAAATTCAGCGCGTGGAAGTTAGCGACGCTGAAACCGACGAACCCCTGCCCTACCGCAAAACCACCAAGGACCGCTGGGAAGTGCCCGGCGCGGCCGGCCGCAGCGTGCGCGTGCGCTATAATTTTTATGCTCACCAGATGGACGCTGGCGGCTCGTGGCTCGATGCTACCCAGCTGTATCTCAACCCTGTGCAGGCGCTGATGTACGCCGAAGGCCAACAGAACGCGCCCTGCCAGCTCACGCTGGACCTGCCCGCCGACTGGCGCCTGGCCTGCGGCCTCCCTCAGACCCTACCCAACACCTTGCAGGCGAGCAACTTCGACCAGCTGGCCGATGCGCCGCTCATCGCCAGCCCCACCATCGAGCACCAGCAGTACGAGGCCGGCGGGCTGCCCTTCCACGTGTGGGCGCAGGGTGAGGAGGCGCTTATCAACTGGCCGAAGCTACTGGCTGATTTTAAGGCTTTTTCGGAGGAGCAGCTGAAGTTGTTCGGCGGCTTCCCGGTGGCGGATTACCACTTCCTGAACCAGTTTTTGCCCTACAAGCACTACCACGGCGTGGAGCACCACAACTCGACGGTTATCACGCTAGGCCCCGCCGAGCTGCTGATGCATGAGGCGCTCTATAAGGAGTTGCTGGGCGTGAGCTGCCACGAGCTGTTTCATACCTGGAACATCAAGGCCATCCGCCCGGCCGAGATGCAGCCCTACGACTACGCGCGGGAGAATTATTTCCGCACCTGCTACATCGCCGAGGGCGTCACGACTTACTATGGCGAGTACCTGCTGGCCCGCAGCAAGGTGCGCACCCCTAGCCAGTATTTTGAGGAGCTGAACATCGTGCTGCGCAAGCACTACGACGACGCGGGCGGCCAAAACCTAAGCCTGGCCGACGCCAGCATGGACCTTTGGCTCGACGGCTACAAGCCCGGCGTGCCCGACCGCAAGGTGAGCGTATACCACAAAGGCGCCCTAGCGGCGCTGCTGCTTGACCTCACCATCCGGCAGCTGCACGGCCACGCTCGTAGCCTCGATGATGTGCTGCGCCGCCTCTACGAAGACTTCGGCAAAACCGGCGTCGGCTACACCGACGAGGACTACGCCCGCGTCGTGAGCGAAGTAGCCGGCCGTAAAATGCAGGTCTATTTCGACAAGTTTATCAACGGCACCGCGTCCTTGCAGGAACCGCTCGATAAGGCGCTGCGCACCGTAGGCTGCCAGCTAGTGGCGTATGGAAACGCTTCGGCTTCGGAAGGGATTTTCGGCTTCCGCACGGTGGTGAAGAACGAGCGCACGGAGGTTACCTACATCTGGCCCGATTCGCCGGCCGCGGCGGCCTTCACTGTCGATGACGAGATTGTGGCTGTGAATGGCCGCCGCGTCGATATGAACCTGCAAAGCCTGCTCAGCACCGGTGCGCCGCACTACGAGTTGGCCGTGTTTCGCCAAAACCGGCTGCTACTGGTCGAGTTGGCCGCGCTGCCGGGCGTCGGCTTCGGCCCACGCTACGCCGTGGAGAAGCTAGCCGAGGCCGACGAGGCGCAGAAAGGCGGCTTCCAGAAGTGGCTAGGGTGGCCCTTCTAACCGCAGATTTAACGAATTAAACGGATGGCGCGGATACGCCCGCTGACGCGGGCTGACTACGCTACTGGACTGACTATACTACGCTGTGCATCAACAAAAAAGACTACCCTTGTGGGTAGTCTTTTTGGCTTCAAGAATTCGCTAGTTTATTCAGCCCGCGTCAGCGGGCGTATCGGCGCCATCCGTTTAATCTTCGGTCTAGTGTTTGGCGTCGCCGCCTTTGCCCACTTTGCCGGTATTTACTGACATGGGCTTGTTGCCCTGCGGGTTGTTACGCACGTTGTGCACACCCTCGCCAGCATCGTTACCATCCGTGGTATTGCCGTGGGTCGATACCGCGTTTGTGTTGGGGTCCTGCGTTTGGGTACTTTTCTTCTTCGTGTTCTCGAAGGGATTTACGGACGGCTTAGCGTCCTCCTGGTCAGATTCCAAATGAGCTAGTGACATGGCGGGAAAAGGTTAGGTTGTGTTCCTCCTTTTACCCTTTCGGACGCGCGCGGGTTGCCGACGCCCGTGGCTAGCCCACTTCCATACCTGATTTCAAGCTAGCGCGCCAGTTTTTCCAGCGCAGCTTTAAACTCGGGCGTGTCGTAGTCGGCCATGCCCTCGTGGCGGTCGGCTAGCCGGCCGCTGGGCGTGAGGATAACGGTGGACGGAATGGAAGGCGAGTCGAATGGCGCGGGCAACGGCGCGGCCGGGAAAAATACCGGCATCGTGTAGCCCTTACGCTTTAGTAGGGCTCTAGCCTTGTTGGGGTTGGCATCGAGCGAAATCAGCACGAAAGCCACCTTGCTGGTATCCGTTTTTTGGTAGAGCGCCTGCAAGCCCGGCATTTCGGCCAGGCACGGCGGGCACCAGCTAGCCCACAGATTTACCAGCACAGCCTTGCCCCGAAACTGGCGCAAGTTGGTCGGGCGGCCATCGAGCGTGAGCAGTGGCAGCGGGTACGGGTAGTCGTCGGCACGTAGGCTGGCTAGCTGCACCTGGGGGCCAGCGGCTGGGCTAGCCGGCGGCGTAGCGCGCCACAACCCACTAGCCAGCAGGCTGCGCTGCAACGTGCTCACGACTGGCAGGCGCAGGTCGGTACCCATCACCAGGGCAAAGGCGCTCAAGAAGATGATTTCTCCGCGGTTTTTACGCAGCCAGCTTTGCATGCTTTCGGTGGGTTGTTAGGAAAACAAAACGTTATTAAATAAAACAGACCGTCATGCTGAGCTTGCCGAAGCATCTCTGCCGCATCGTTAGGATGAACCCCTAGCGGCGCGAGCGAGATGCTTCGGCAAGCTCAGCATGACGGCCTGTTTTGTTCCTACTAAAAATCAAGCTGTTACGCTGGCCGGCTGCACGCGCACCAACTCTTCAAACTGGGCTTCGCGGGCTTCGATTTCTTCCTGGGTGAGGTTGAGCAGGCGCTCGGTGCCGAACTTCTCGACGCAGAACGAGGCCATGGCCGAGCCGTGGATAACGGCGCGCTTGAGGTTCTCGAACGAGCAGTCGTCGGTAGCGGCGATGTGGCCGATGAAGCCGCCCGCGAAGGTGTCGCCGGCGCCGGTGGGGTCGAACACTTCTTCCAGCGGCAGAGCTGGGGCAAAGAACGTCTTGTTCTTGTGAAACAGCAGTGCGCCGTGCTCGCCCTTCTTGATAATCAAGAACTTGGGCCCCAGCGCCAGGATTTTGCGAGCGGCCTTCACCAGCGAGTACTCGCCCGACAGCTGGCGGGCTTCCTCGTCGTTGATGCTGAGCACGTCCACCATTTCGATGGTGGCCAGCAGCTCTTCGGCCGCGATGTCCATCCAGAAGTTCATGGTGTCGAGCACAATGAGCTTGGGGCGGTTCACGAGGCGCTGAATGACAAGACGCTGCACCTGCGGGGCCAAATTGCCCAGCATCAGGTACTTGCAGTCGAGGTAGCTGTCGGGGATGATGGGGTCGAACGAGCCGAGCACGTTCAGCTCGGTGGTGATGGTTTCGCGCGAGTTGAGGTCCTTATTGTACTTGCCCGACCAGAAAAATGACTTCTCATCCTGCTTGATTTGCAGGCCCTCGGTGTTCACGCCGTGGCTTTGCAGAATCTGGATGTCGGACTGCGGAAAGTCGCCGCCTACCACGGCCACCAGGTTCACGGGCTTGGTCGAGTACGAAGCCGAAAGGCTGATGTAGGTAGCAGCGCCACCGATAATTTTATCGGTTTTGCCGAAGGGAGTTTCCAGGGCGTCGAAGGCCACGGAGCCGATTACGAGCAGACTCATCGCGAGTAATTAGGGTAAAAAAGAAAAGGCGTTTGGAGACGCTAACTGTGCAAATAACAAAAAAAGTCCCCGGATTCGCATCCGGGGACTTCCTTACGGGTAAATAATGGGGCTCGAACCCACGACCTTCGGAATCACAATCCGACGCTCTAACCAGCTGAGCTATATCTACCGTGTGGTGGTTTGTGGGTGCAAAGATACGCGGAGGATTGTTTTTTGCAAGATTTTGGAGTGAAAAAAGTACGCCCCTTCGTTAGGGTCTGCCGCCCACGCAGCAAAATTACCCGACCTTTGTAGGATGGATACCCCCGCTGCCTTCACCGACTTCAAGCTTAACAAGCAATTACTCACCGCCGTAGCCGAAGCCGGCTTCACCGAGCCCACGCCGGTGCAGGTGCAGACCATCCCACTGCTGCTGGCTGGGCACGACGTGCTGGGCATTGCCCAAACCGGCACCGGCAAAACGGCCGCCTTCGGCCTGCCGCTGCTCATGAAGGTGAAATATGCGCAGGGCGAGCACCCGCGCGCCCTCATCCTGGCCCCGACCCGCGAGTTGGCTATTCAGCTCGAAAAGCACCTGAAGGCGCTGGCTACCTACACCGATTTACGTATTTATGCCATCTACGGCGGGCTAGGGCCGAAGACGCAGATTGAGACGATAAAGGCGGGGCTCGATATTCTCATTGCCACGCCGGGCCGCCTGATGGAAATTTATCTCAAAGGCGACCTCATTCTTAAAAGCCTGAACACGCTGGTGCTTGATGAGGCCGACAAGATGATGGACATGGGCTTTATGCCCCAGATTCGGCGCATCCTGGAAATCATCCCGCGCAAGCGCCAGAATGTGCTGTTCTCGGCCACCATGCCCGAGCGGGTGGCCACGTTGAGCGAGGAATTTCTGGAGTTTCCGGTGCGGGTAGAGGTGACGCCGCCGGCCCAAACGGCCCAGACTATTACCCAAAGTTTGTATGAGGTACCCAACCTAGCTACCAAAATCAACCTGCTCGAACACCTGCTGCACCGCGATGCCGAGGAAATGACGCGGGTGCTCTTCTTCACCCGCACCAAGGAAAACGCCGACGAAGTGGCGCGCTTCCTCCAGCGCAAGGCGCCCGTGGGCGAGGTACGCGTCATCCACGGCAACAAGGGCCAGAACGCTCGCATCAACAGCATGGATGCCTTCAAGGAAGGCCACGTACGCTATTTAGTGGCTACAGACGTGGCAGCTAGGGGCATCGACGTGCCGCAGGTAAGCCACGTGGTGAACTTCGATGTGCCGCTGATATTCGACGACTACGTGCACCGCATCGGACGCACGGGGCGGGCGCGGCACGCGGGCGCGGCCATCACCTTCGCCGACCCCACCGAGCGCCAGCACATGGAGCGCATCGCCCAGCTTATCAACCAGGAAATTCCGCTGCTGCCCATCCCGGAGGAGGTTGCGCTGACCAACACGCCGTTCGTAGAGAAGCAGGTGCAGGACCGCGCCCTCGACGAGCAGCGCCGCCGCCAGGACCCCGATTTTAAGGGTGCGTTCCACGAGAAAAAGGAATGGATTAAGCCCGGTGTCACCATCGACAAGCGCACCGGCAAACCTTTCGAGGAAGGCAAGCACTTTAAAAAGAGCCAGAAGGGCAATAAAAAGAATACGGGCAAGAAAGGCGGTTCGTCGCCAGCCATGAAGGCCATCGCTGCGCGCCCGCGCCGCCGGAGCAGCTAGGCTTTTTTGTAATAAGGGTATAAAGAGAGGGGGTGATGAGGCGAGGAAGCTACAACTTCCTTTTGCCTCATCACCCCCTCTCTTTATACCCTCATTGCCAAAACCTTACGGCTGCGGCGTGGGGCTGTTGGCCGTTACTTCGCCGATGGTAATGGTAGCGCGCGAAATGGCCTGGGCCGAAGCCGCCACAGTTTCGGTGCCCTCGCTGCCGGTGAGATACTGGTATGACAGGCCGGCCAGCGCAGCCCCTAGCAAGGGAGCCACCCAAAACAGCCACACCTGCTGCAAGGCCACACCGCCCAGAATGAGCGCCGGCCCCAACGAGCGCGCCGGGTTTACCGACGTGTTGGTAACCGGGATGCTAAGCAGGTGAATGAGCGTGAGGGCCAGCCCGATAGCCAGCGGGCCAAAACCTTTGGCCGCCCGCGTATCGGTAGCACCGAGGATGATGTAGAGGAAAACCATCGTCAGCAGCGTTTCGGTGAGGAAGCAGGCTAGCAGTGAGTAGCCGCCCGGCGAAGCCGCGTCGTAACCGTTGGCCGCCAGGCCATTGACTGCCACATTGTAAGCTGGGTTGCCCGAGGCAATAACGTAGAGTACGCCGGCCCCGGCTAGCCCACCCAGCACCTGCGCTGCCCAGTAAGGTAGCAGGTTGCGGCCCGAAAAGCGCCCGCCCAGCCACAGTCCCAGGCTTACGGCCGGGTTGAAGTGGCCGCCCGAAATGTGGCCAAACGCAAACGCCATTGTGAGCACTGTGAGGCCAAAAGCCAGCGACACCCCTAGCAGGCCAATGCCCACTTTGGGAAAGCCGGCCGCCAGCACGGCGCTGCCGCAGCCGCCCAGCACCAGCCAGAAAGTGCCCACAAACTCGACGGCCAGCCGGCGCGAAACAGCCGCTTGCACAGGCGCCGGCTCTATCGGCAACAGCAGCGGTAACGGAGAAGAAGTAGTACTCATAAGAAAGGTGGGAAAAGGAAAAAAAGAAGCCCAGCGACTTGGCCCCGCCAGGCAGGACAAAATCGCTGGGCTTATACGGGGCCGCAGGTTTTTAGACGAAGCTTATGCTTGATTTAGTGTTTTATACTACCTGGGTTTCCGGCGAGCGTGTTAATGGTGCAGCAGGTGCCCGATGCGGGCGCTGGCCAGCGTGAGCACGCCGCCCCACAGCACGGCGCTCCACAGCATGTGCAGGAGGATGCGCGGGCGCGGCACCCCGAGCAGCGTGGCGATAACGGTGCCGCCAATGGGCGAGAGCAGAATGGGGGTCAGAAACGCGATGCCGCCCATTCCAAACCGCTTGAAAATCTTGATGATATTGCGCGAGCGCTTGGAAAACACCGGCGCCCGGCGCAGCCGGCGCTGCTGCTGGCGGTGGCGCACCCAGGCCCGGCCCACCCCCGAAATAACGAAGACGCTCGTCATCATGCCCGCAACAGTGAGGGCTAGGGTGGGCCAGAAACCCAGGCCCATCGTATTGCCCGCCAGCGGGCCGCCCAAAAACTTCACAGTACTGAGCAGGAAAACCGAAGCAAGCTTCATGGCAAAGTGTAACACTAATACAGGAATAACAATAAAATAGCGGCCATATCTGCACTGGCAGACTGGTATGGTAGCAAAAATAGACAATTTCCGGTATTCGTTTACGCGCTAGGCCTTGAAATTTAGGTTACGTGGCTGGCACTGCTGTTTTCGTGCCAGTATGAAAGCTTCGCCGCTTATACGCGGCGAGCCGGCACGGGGCAAAGCGCCTGCTAATGAAGGTACGACAGCCCGCGGCAATTACCGCCCGCCAGCGTCCTAAACTTTACTGCCAAAAGCCAAATCGCCGGCATCGCCCAGGCCCGGAATGATGTAGGCCTGCTCGTTGAGCTTCTCATCCACGGAAGCCACCCACAGCTTGGCCTCGGGTATTTCGCGCATCACGTAGGCCACACCCTCGGGCGAGGCGATAACGGCCGCAATGTGTACCTGGCGCGGCGTGCCAAAGCGCAGCATGGCCCGGTAGGTTTGCACGAGGCTTTTGCCGCTGGCCAGCATGGGGTCGGCCAGGATGAGCACGCGCTCGTCGAGGCGCGGGGCGGTGAGGTAATCGAGCTGCACCTGCACCTGGGCCGTGCCCTCAATGCGGTAGGCCGCGGCAAAGGCACTGGGGCTCTGGTCGAAATAATTCAGAAAGCCCTGGTGAAACGGCAGGCCGGCGCGCAGCACGGTGGCTAGCACCGGAAAATCGCGCAGCAGCTGGCTGGCCGCCTCACCCAGCGGCGTTTTTACGGCCTGCGGCGTGTAGCTGAGCTGGGCGCTGATGCGGGTGGCGATAATTTCGCCCAGGCGCTGCAGGTTGCGCCGAAAGCGCAGGCTGTCCGTTTGCACGTTCACATCGCGCAGCTCGGCCAGGAAGTGGTTGGCAATGCTGGGCTCGGCGCACACCACGTGCAGGCGGTCGGCGGCCGGGGCCGGCTCGGGAGAAGTTAGGGGCGCATCCATGCTAAAAACCAGGGGATAGAAGTAAACGTGAGGGCCGGGTAGCTTACGGGCCGGGCCCCAAAATTGGCGAAGAAACGCCCAATGGCCGGCTGGCTGCCGCCTTCGAAGTCGAGCACCTGCCCCGGCTGCCCGGCGTGCCGCCCAATGGCATCGTCGAGCAGCAGCAGCGGGGCCCCCGCCGCCCGCCCCGCCGCGGAGGCCGCCGCAAACAAATAAATGAGCCCGCCCGCGTGGCGCATAAACAGCGCCCCGGCCAGCAGCTCATTGGTGGCCGGGTGGCGCACCTGCCGCAGCTCGGCTAGCCCCCCGGCGGCGGCTACCAGGCGAGGCAGCAGCGCGTAGTGGTGCGTGTGCAGGCCAGTGTGCCTGGTAGCGCGATAAGTTAAAAAAAGGGCAATTATTTCCTCCAGGCCAGCGCCGGACTGCACTTGCAGCGGCGTGGCCAGGCTGGCATTGCGGCGCAGGCGGCGGCGATGGTCGGCGGCGTAGCCAGCGCGCAAAGCCTCGGCACCGGGGCTCAGGTCGAGGTGATAAGTAAGGCGCTCGGTAGCCCCGAAACCCGGTGGCAACACGGGCACCGGGCTTTGCGGGGGCAGCTGCTGATAGAATTCGGCGCAGTGCCGGGCGGCCACGGCCAGGTAAGCGGCTAGGTCGCGCTGGCGGCTCTCGGCCGTGAGCACCAGCCCTAGCTGCTGGGTAAAAAGTGGTTGGTAGGCCACCCGGCCCCAGGGGCGATACTTGGTGGGCAGCGGCAGCAGCGAGCGGTACTCGCCGGCCGGCCCCAGCTCCACCACGGCCGCCCAGCGGCGGGCGGTGGCGGCCAGCCACCACGCGTGCACGTAGGGCGGCGCGCCGGGGCTAGCGGCCACGCAGGCCGCCCAGCGGGCAAGGTCGAGGGCACGGAAAGAAAGCAAGCGCAGCACGGCGGGCGGGTAGCCCGGGCGGCGGGCGCGGCCCAAAGGTCGGGGCGAAAAGCCGAGGCCGCGCCGGCCGACGTAAATTTGCCCAGCCTGCCCCCTTTCGGGTAGTTTTTTTATTGATGAAATACTACCTGTCTTTGCTGCTTCTTGCCCTGGCGGGGCCGCTGGCGGCCCAAACAACGCCTGCCGCCGCGCCTGCCTCCAACTCGGCCAACTGGTATATTTTCAACCAGCCGCTGCCAGCCACGCTGCAAGGTGAGAAAGCGGTGCGAGACCCCAAGCTGCCCAAGTCCGACCAGCCGCTGCCCGAAAGCGCTCCTCCACCGCCGGTAGTGCGCCAAGAGGCGCCCCGGTCGGCACCTGCCCCGCTGGCTAGCCCCGGCCGGGCGGCCCGCGCTCCCTACCAGGGGCCGCTTTACGTGCCGCTCGACCCCAACACGTACCGGCTCATCGACCGCTACGCCATTAAATACGGGCCCGACTCGCTGCAAGACCCCCACACCAGCGCCCGGCCCTACACGCGCTCGGCCATAGCGCACCTCGGCGAGCGCCTGCTGGCTAGCCCCAGCGGGCTGTCGGCCGCCGACCAGTTCAATGCGCAGTACCTGGCTAAGGACAACTGGATGTTTTCGCCGCTCGGCGACAGCCTCAATCAGAATCAACAGCCGTTTTTGAAATACTTGTTTCGGAATCAAACCGACCTGTACAGCGTCCGAACCAAAGATTTTTCCTTCCGCCTGAACCCCGTGCTGCTGCTGCAAGCCGGCAAAGACGGCGGCGAGAACAGCCGCGATGGCCTGCGCTACGTGAACACGCGCGGGGTGTCGTTTGAAGGGCTGATTGACGAGCGGCTAGGCTTCTACGGCTTTCTTACCGACAACCAGGAGGCCGTGCCGGGCTGGGTGTACCAGCGCACTATACGCGACAGCAACCCTGGCTCGCCGGTGGCGCCCCACGAGGGCTACACCAAGCTTTTTAAGGACAAAGCCGACCAGTACGACTTTTTTACGGCGCGGGGCGGCATCACCTACGCGGCCACCAAGCACATCAACGTGCAGTTTGCCCACGACCGCAATTTTATCGGCAACGGCTACCGCTCGCTCATTCTCAGCGACTACAGCGCGCCGTATTTCTTTCTGAAGCTGAACACGCGGGTTTGGAAGTTCAACTACCAGAACATTTTTGCCGAGCTTAATGCCCGCCGCAGCTTTTCGGGCCGCGACTCGCTGTTTCCCAAAAAATACCTGGCGCTGCACCACCTGAGCCTCGATGTGACCAATAACTTCAACATTGGCGTGTTCGAGTCGGAGGTGTCGGGCGGGCGCGGGCGCGGGCTGGAATTGCAGTACCTGAACCCGCTTATTTTTTACCGCGCTATCGAGCAGAATGTAGGCTCGACCGATAATGCCCTGCTAGGCCTCGACTTTAAGTGGAACATCAAGCACCGCGCGCAGCTCTACGGCCAGCTGGTGCTCGACGAGTTTAAGCTGAGCGAGATAACGGCCGGCAACGGCTGGTGGGCCAACAAGCAGGCCGTGCAGCTAGGGGGCAAATACCTGGATGTGGCCGGCGTATCGAACCTCGATTTACAGCTGGAGTTCAACTACATCCGGCCCTTCACCTACCAGCACGAAAACGAGTACACCAACTACCAGCATTACCAGCAGCCGCTAGCCCACCCCATGGGCGCCAATGTTACGGAGGTGCTGGGGGTGCTCAGCTACCAGCCACTGCCCCGGCTAAGCCTCGTGGCCAAGGCGTTTTACTCGGTGCAGGGCCTGGATGCGCTGCCCAGCACGCCCACGGCCCTCAACAACAACGGGGGCAACGTGCTGCTCTCCTACAACACGCGGGCCATGGAATATGGCTACCGCACGGGCAACGGCGATAAAAACCGCCTGTTTCACCTCGACCTCACGGGTACTTACCAGCCTGTTCTCAATTTCTTTGTTGATGCCACGCTCATCGCCCGTAACCAGAAGCTAGACCAGCCTACCTACTACGGCGCCGTGTCGGGCACCGAAGTTTATGCCTCGCTAGCCCTACGCTGGAACATCGCCCAGCGCCTCCACGAATTCTAGACCGCAGATTTAACGGATTTAACGGATGGCGTGGATACGCCACCTGCGGTGGCTGGCTAGGCTTTTTGCTAGGTAGCTAAGGTTCGTTTCTTGAATTTTGCTTGTGTCTTAACTACTTATGGTAGCCACTGTCTTTTTGTATCGGCCCGTCAATCAGGCTGAACTGGATTTGATTGCGGCCAGCGGCTATCGGGCGTTTCCGCCCCGATTGGCAGAGCAGCCTATTTTTTATCCGGTGCTGAACGAGGATTACGCCATCCAGATTAGCCGCGACTGGAACGTGCCGTACTACGGCGTGGGCCACGTGGTCCGCTTTGCCGTGGACGCCGGCTACCTGGCCCAATTTGCCGTGCAAAACGTGGGGGACGCCCAGCACAACGAACTGTGGGTACCCGCCGAGCAGCTGGCCGAGTTCAACACCCACCTCGTCGGCCCCATTGAAGTAACCCATACCTTCAAGCGCAGCTAGCCAAACGGCCAGCCAGCTCGCGCAGCGGGCGTATCCGCGCAATCCGTTAAATCCGTTAAATCTGCGGTCTTGAAGACTTACCTCCGTTTGCTGGCCTTTTCGCGGCCCTACGCCGATTTTGTGCCGCTGTATGCGTTGTACGCCACGCTGGGCATCTTTTTTGGCATTGCCAACTTTACGCTGTTCATTCCGCTGCTCAATGTGCTGTTCGGCACCACCGACACGCACACGGCGGTGGCGCCCGCCGTGCTGCCCGCGTTCTCGTTCTCGATTGACTACATCAAAGAGACGTTCAACTACTACTTTGCCCAGATGCTGGCCACGCACGGCAAGCAAGGCACGCTAGCCTTTGTGTGCGGGCTCATCATTGTGTCGGTTTTCCTGAGCAACGTGTTTCGCTACCTCGGCGGGCGGCTGCTGGCCAGGGTGCGGGCGCGGGTGGTGCGCAATGTGCGCGGCGCGCTCTTCGGGCGCATCACCGAGCTGGAACTCGGGTATTTTTCCAACGAGCGCAAGGGCGACCTCATCTCGCGCCTCACCAACGACGTGCAGGAAATCGAGATTTCGGTGGTCAATACCCTTACCGCCGTCTTCAAAGAACCCCTCAACATTGTGGGTATTTTCGTGCTGCTGTTCTCGATGTCGGCGCGGCTCACGCTGTTTTCGCTGGTGCTGCTGCCCATCTCGGGCGGCATTATCGCCAGCGTATCGAAGCGCCTGCGCCGCCACGCCACCATCAGCCAGACTACGCTGGGCGCCATGCTCTCGGTGATTGAGGAAACGCTAGGCGGCATGCGCGTAGTGAAGGCCTTCAACGCCCGCGATTATGTTTTCGGTAAATTTCAGTTTCAGAACGACTTATACGCCCGCACCACCCAGGACATTGACAACACCCGCGACCTGGCCTCGCCCTTCAGCGAGTTTGCTGGCGTGACGGTGGTGGCGGGGCTGCTTTACTACGGCGGCTCGCTGGTGCTGGGCGGGCAAGCCGAGCTGTCGGCCTCGGCGTTTATCACTTACATCATCCTGTTTTCGCAGATTCTGACGCCCGCCAAATCGCTGTCGGGCGCGTTCAGCAACATTCAGCGCGGGCTGGTGGCCGGCGCCAGGGTGCTCAGTATCATCGACACCGAGTCGAACGTGCGCGACCAGCCCGGCGCCATCGAGCTGCCCGAGTTTACCGACCAGGTGGAACTGCGCAACCTGAGCTTTCACTACGGCGACGTGCCCGTGCTGTTCGACGTGAACCTGACCGTAAAAAAGGGCCAGACCATCGCGCTCGTGGGCCCCAGCGGCGGCGGCAAAAGCACCCTGGCCGACCTGCTGCCCCGCTTCTACGACCCTAGCGCGGGCCAGGTGCTCATCGATGGGCACGATGTGCGCGCCTGCACTCTGCACTCGGTGCGCGCCCAAATGGGCATCGTGACGCAGGAGAGCATCCTGTTTAATGACACCATTTATAATAACATCAAATTCAACACCGAAGCCACTGAGGCAGAAGTAATTGAAGCCGCCAAAACGGCCAACGCCCACGACTTCATCATGGCTAGCCCCGAGGGCTACCAAACCACCATCGGCGACCGGGGCGGGCGGCTGAGCGGCGGGCAGCGCCAGCGCCTGAGCATTGCGCGAGCCATTTTGCGCAACCCGCCCATTCTCATTCTCGACGAGGCCACCTCAGCCCTCGATACCGAGAGCGAGAAGCTAGTGCAGGAAGCCCTCACGCGCCTCATGGCCTCGCGCACGTCGCTCGTTATCGCCCACCGCCTCAGCACGGTGCGCCACGCCGACGAGATTATCGTGCTCCAGCACGGCCGCGTGGTGGAGCGCGGCACCCACGACGAGCTGCTGGCCCGCCCCGGCGGCCTTTACCAGCGCCTGAGCCAGCTGCAAACCAACGCAGCGCTGGTCTGAACGTAAGGAAGCTAGCAAGCCGTGTGGCTTTGCTTAATTTTCGCGTTTTACCTCCTTTTGCCCTTCCCCCATGCTTTTTCTAAAACGCATTGTTACCGTGCTAGCCCTGGTTTACCTGCTGCTGGCCCTGCTCATTTTGTTTTTTCCGTTTGTGCGCAACTCAACGGTCAGCATTTTCAGTGCCTACAGCCTGCAGATGGAAGTTAACCTGCTGTTGGGCTTTACCTGGGCCAGCGTAGTCATTATGGGGCTGCTGCTCGTGTTTGAAAACCTCGACAGCGGGCTGCTGCGCCGCAGCGCTTCCAAACAGGAGCAAAAAATCAACGAGTTGAAAGCCCAGCTTTTCGATGCCCAGAAGGCTCTTGCGGCGGCCCCTACCATCTCCCCTGCGCCCGGCATCCCGTCGGCGCCCGGGGCCACGGCCTACCCGTCTTCTTACCCCAACACGCCGCCTGCTACTCCACCCACCTACTAATTTTTCTGCTTGCACCTCCCCGACCTCATTCGCGCCGAGCTCACCGAAGCTCGCCTGGTACTCGACCAGTTTTTGGCCGAGCCCGCCAACCTCGACCGCATTGCCCAGGCGGCCGAGCTATTTGCCGCTAGCCTCGCCAGCGGCGGCAAGGCCCTCACCTGCGGCAACGGCGGCAGCCTCTGCGATGCCCAGCACTTTGCCGAAGAGCTGAGTGGGCGCTACCGACATGACCGCCGCGCCCTGGCCGCCATTGCCCTCACCGAGGCCTCGCACATGACCTGCGTGGCCAATGACTTCGGCTTCGAGTTCGTCTTCAGCCGCTTTGTGGAGGCGCTGGGCCGGCCCGGCGATGTGCTGCTGGCTATTAGCACCAGCGGCAACTCGCCCAATATTCTGCGCGCCGCCGAGGCCGCCCGCGCCGCCGGCCTCAAGGTGGTGTCGCTCACCGGCAAGGATGGCGGCCAGCTGGCTAGCCTCAGCGATGTTGAAATCCGGGTGCCGCATTTTGGCTACGCCGACCGCATTCAGGAAGTGCATATTAAGGTAATTCACATTCTCATTATGCTGATTGAAAAGTTGGTGCTAAGCTAGAGAAACCCACCATATAACGTTTTAGCAAACAACGTCCTGCTGGGCAAATTGAAGCATCTGGCTCGCATCCTCAGGGTTCCCCCGGCGATGTGGTTCAGATGCTTCAATTTGCCCGGCAGGACGTTGTTTTTTAAGTGTACTTTAGCGTTTCTTTGCCAGAATAAATCATTATACTACTACCAATGCTAACCAAGACCTACGGCTCGGCCGTACAGGGCGTCAATGCGTATACCATTACCATTGAGGTAGTTGTAACGGCCGGCACGTTGTTCTACGTGGTAGGCCTAGCCGACAGCGCCATCAAGGAAAGCCAGCAGCGCATCGAGTCAGCCCTAAAGCTGCGCGGCTACCGCATGCCCCGCACCAAGGTGGTGGTGAACATGGCCCCGGCCGACATTCGCAAGGAAGGCGCGGCCTACGACTTACCCATCGCGCTGGGCATTTTGCACGCCTCGCAGCAGCTGAATACGGAGCGCCTGGGCGACTACATTATCATGGGCGAGCTGTCGCTCGATGGCGCGCTACGGCCCATCAAGGGCGTGCTGCCGATTGCCATTCAGGCGCGCAAAGAAGGCTTTAAGGGCATTATTCTGCCCAAGGAAAATGCTCAGGAAGCCGCCATCGTCAACAACCTCGACGTGATTCCGGTGGCGACGATGCAGCAAGCCATCGACTTTTTCGAGGGCCGCGAAACGATAGCGCCTGTGCGTATTGACACGCGCGATATCTTTCAGCACACCGCCAACCAGTACGCTGCCGACTTTGCCGACGTGCAGGGCCAGGAAAACATCAAGCGGGCGCTGGAAATAGCGGCGGCCGGCGGCCACAACGTGATTATGATAGGCCCACCCGGCGCTGGCAAAACCATGCTAGCCAAGCGCTTGCCCACAATTTTGCCGCCGCTCAATATGCAGGAGGCGCTCGAAACCACTAAGATTCATTCGGTGGCCGGCAAGCTGGGCACCGGCCAGGGTCTGCTCAATCAGCGGCCGTTTCGGGCGCCGCACCACACCATTTCGGACGTGGCGCTGGTGGGCGGCGGCGGCAACCCGCAGCCGGGCGAAATCTCGCTCTCGCATAACGGCGTGCTGTTTCTGGATGAACTGCCCGAGTTTAAGCGCACCGTGCTGGAGGTGATGCGCCAGCCGCTGGAAGAGCGGCGCGTGACCATTTCGCGGGCCAAGGTGAGCATTGATTTTCCGGCCAATTTCATGCTCATCGCCAGCATGAACCCTTGTCCGTGCGGCTATTACAACCACCCTAAGAAGGAGTGCGTGTGCGGCCCCGGTGTGGTGCAGAAGTACCTCAACAAAGTGTCGGGCCCGCTGCTCGACCGCATTGACCTGCACGTGGAGGTAACGCCCGTCACCTTCGACCAGATGACGGAAACGCGCAAGGCCGAAACCAGCCACAACATTCAGCAGCGCGTGGAACGCGCCCGTGAAATCCAAACCAAGCGCTTTGGCGAACAAGCTGATATTCACTCCAATGCCATGATGCCTTCGCAGATGGTGAAGGACATTTGCGCGATAAGCCCGGCCGGCCGCGAACTGCTCAAAACCGCCATGGAGCGCCTCGGCCTCAGTGCCCGCGCCTACGACCGCATTCTGAAGGTGGCCCGCACCATTGCCGACCTGGCGAGTACCGACGAAATTCAGATTCAGCACCTGGCCGAGGCTATTCAGTACCGCTCGCTGGACCGCGAAGGCTGGGCGGGGTAACTTTGCCCGGCTTTTGAGCAGTAGCCAAGCCTTCCCGATGTATAAATCCATTGTCAAGCCCTTGCTGTTTCAACTCGATGCCGAGCGGGCGCACCACTTCACCTTCAACAACTTGAAGCGGGCTAGCCGCGTGCCGGGCACGGCCGCGCTGCTGCGCGGCCTCTATGACTACCAGCACCCTAGCCTGCGCCGGGAGGTATTTGGGCTGACGTTTGCCAACCCAGTGGGGCTAGCGGCGGGCTTTGACAAGAACGCGGTGCTGACGGATGAGCTGGCTAGCCTGGGCTTCAGCTTCGTGGAGATTGGCACCGTGACGCCCCGGCCGCAGCCCGGCAACCCACAGCCGCGGCTGTTTCGGCTGCCGCAGGATGAGGCGCTCATCAACCGGATGGGCTTCAATAACGATGGGGCGGCCGTGGTGGCGGCCCGCCTGCGGCAGCGCACCAACCGGCAGCTGCTCATCGGCGGCAACATCGGCAAAAATAAGGACACGCCCAACGAGCGCGCGGCCGACGACTACGTGGCCGCCTTCGAGGCCCTAGCCGAGGTGGTCGACTACTTCGTGGTCAACGTCAGCTCGCCCAACACGCCGGGCCTGCGCGAGCTGCAAGATAAAAAGCCGCTTATCAGCCTGTTGCAGCAGGTGCAGACGCGCAACCTGGCTCGCCCCACGCCGCGGCCGCTGCTGCTCAAAATCGCCCCCGACCTCACCGATGCGCAGCTCGACGACATTCTGGAGATTGCTAAAGAGATGAAATTGAGCGGGCTGGTGGCGACCAACACCACCATCGAACGCGGCGGGCTAGCCACCCCGGCGGCCACAGTGGCGGGCTACGGCGCGGGCGGCCTCAGCGGGCGGCCGCTGCGGGCGCGGGCCACCGAGGTTATTGCCTACTTGCACCGCCACAGCCAGGGCGGGCTGCCCATCATTGGGGCGGGCGGCATCCATTCGGCGCATGATGCCCTCGAAAAGCTGGCGGCCGGCGCCAGCCTGGTGCAGCTTTACACGGGCTTTATTTACGAAGGGCCCGCGCTGGTGAAGCAAATTAATCAGGCCCTGGTAAGCGCCGGGGCGCGGGAGCAGCGTAGCTAGGCCGGCCTTCGCAACGGGCTAGCCAAACCGGCCAAAGGACAGCTGGCTACAGTTTCACGCCTACCTTAAATTCGATAACATCGGCCGTGGCGCGGTGCACACGCAGGTCAATGGCCCCGAATAGTAGGTCGGTGGCTTGGTATTTCAGCCCGATACGCTCGTAGTAGATGGGGTTAGACTGGTACGGATTGTAGAAATACAGCCCCAGGTGCGTAACCAGGGCTAGCCGCCCGAATAGCAGTTCGTGGCCCACGAAGGCGCTGGCCTTTTTCACGTCGGGCAGATTATCAGTGCTGCGGGCCGTGTCGCGCAGCACCGCCAGCAGCGAACGGTCATAAAAACCCTCCACGCCCACTAGCAGGTTACTTTTGCGGTTTACGCGCCGGCCCACGGCCACCGTGGCCGAGTTGACGAGGTAGCGCTTGGCATCGCCGCCGGTGCGCTGCTTGTAGCCCAGGCTGGTGCTGATGTTCACAAAGTTGTGCCCCACATCGGCCGGCGTTGGCTCGGGCGCGCCGCTGGCTGGGCCCAGCCGCCACTGGTGGTAGTTTACGCCTACTTGCAGCGTGGGCAGGTTGATGCCAAAGTTGGGCTTAGCCGTGCCACCGTTGGAATAGTGGTTGAGCGCCAGGCCCAGCAGCAGGCCCAGGTGGTCGGTGAGGGCCACGTCGTACTGCAGTCGCATTTGCAGGGTAGCATTGAGCGCCGAGCTCACGAACGTATTCTTGCGGTTGGTATACAGGTCGTAGTGCCGCGGAAAGTAGGCTAACCCCGTGCCCAGCCGAAAGCTCAGGTCGTGGCGCGCCGTGCGGCTGATGGCCTTGCTCAAATACACCGATGCGGCGTAGCTCTGGCCCAAAATGGGGTTGTGATAATCGTAGTACACCAGCGCCAAGCCCACTTTGGGGTACTTGTACCAGCCGTGCCAGGGCGCCGACCCAGTGGTTTGGCGCTGCACGTTGAGCTCGAAGCCCGTGGGGTGCGAGGCCGCCAGGTGGCTGACGGGCGCCGTGTGGCTGATGATAAGCCCGCCCTGTACATAAACGCCAAAAATAAATGGGCCGGGCAGCGCCACCATTTTCATTGAATCGGCGGCCGGTGGCGCCTGCGCAGCGGCCGGCCGGGCACCGACCCAGCCGCACAGCAGCGCGCCGCTAAGTATATAATACTGAATACACTGCAAACTCGGGCCGAACCAAGACATTAGGAGATGCGCAAACTTATCCCAAAACTACGCCTGCCTACCAGACGCTAGCCCCACCTGGGCAAGAAAAAATCAAAATACCCTCAGAATGTAACCCCCGCCCCACTCCGGCAAGTATAAGGCCCATTCCCGGTTGCTTGGCTTTTTAATTATTCTATCCTAACAACTGAAACCGGGATAACTAAACCATTTTTCAGCCATGAAAAAAGTACTCCTTTCGCTAGCTCTTCTAACCGGCTTTGCCGGCGCGGCCAATGCCCAGACCGGTATCAAATACGGTGTAAAAGGCGGCTTCAACCTTAGCTCGTACACGGGCAACGTAGCTGGCTATAACGCCGGCTATAAGCCGGGCTTTGCTGCTGGTGTGCTCGTTAACTTTGGGGTGTCGGATAACACCTCGATTCAAATCGAAGGCTTGTATTCGCAAAAAGGTGCCTTTGTTGATAACTATTACTACCGCTACTCGAACCAAACGGCGACTCAGGCTAACGCCCAGAATCAGTATCGTTCAACACTGTCGTACATTGATGTACCAGTTCTGTTTAAAGTAAATACCGGTGAGGAGGGCAAAGGCTTTTTCTTCGAAGTAGGTCCGCAGGCTAGCTTCTCAGTAGGCAAGCGCGAGTTTGTACGGCCACAAGGCTCGGGCGCCGGTAGCCCCGCCGAAGAGAATATCGATACTAACCGTAACTCAATGGTGCCCGTAGGCATCGGATACGTAGGGGGCATCGGTTACCAGATTACGAGCGGTCTAGGCCTAGGCGTACGCTACACCGGCGACTTTTCGCACACATATAAAGATGGTTTTGGTGCCGGTGCTTCAGGAGTAGCTCCCGACAACAACTTCCATAACGGCGTATTCCAATTCCAGGTACACTACCTGTTTGGTGGCAAAAGCTAGATTGCCAATTGCAAATAAAAAAGCCCTGGCTTCCTCACGGAAGCCAGGGCTTTTTTATTTGCTTTTATTCGGATTAATTTTTTGGGCAAGCCCACCTAGCTTTGTTGGCAAATTTGTTTTCCGAAGAACTCCTATTTCCCGTATGAAAAAAACCTTACCCATTCTACTGCTGGCTGCTAGCCTGGCAACTACTGCCCAAGCCCAAAGTGCCCGATTTGGCCTGAAAGCCGGAGTTTCGCTCACCAACTTTACGGGTAGAGGCGTTGGCAACAACGACTACAAGGTTGGTTTTAACGGGGGTGTTTTCGGAAATTTCGCCGTTAGCGACGCCCTTGCCATTCAGCCCGAATTGCTTTATTCCATGAAGGGCGCAAAATATTCTATCACCGGCAACAAGCAGAATCTTCACTACATCGATGTGCCTGTGCTTGCCCATATCGATGCCAATGGACTCTTTTTCGAGCTTGGGCCGCAGGTTGGCTTCTTAGTAGCGGCTGATGGCCCCGTAATTCTTGGGTCAACAACAACTGGTTATTCCATTGGTATTGATGATAATAAAACTCGCTTCAACACACTAGATTTTGGCTATGCAGCAGGCTTGGGCTATCAGGTGACCGATGGCCCAGGTATTGGCCTGCGCTATAACGGCGGCTTTAGCAATATTTCAAAAGACAATACGAGCAGCAATTACGCGCTACGCAACGGCGCCTTCCAATTGTACTTAACCTACCTGTTTGGTAGTAAGTAATGCGCACGCTTCCCGCTGCCCAAGGCTGGCTTCGGCAACCCCTACAAAAAGGTGCCGCTGCCTACCTCGGCGGTGTGCCAGCGGCGCACTCGCAACAGCGCCTTTCAGGTCTGCGCGCCGCCGCTTGACTTCAACCAACCCGTGCCCCCTAGCCAGCGCAAAAAGCCCGGTTCCCTTCGTAGAGAACCGGGCTTTTTGATGCTTCAGGAAGCTACCCTAGCGGGCAGCAGCGTACTCTTTGTAGAACTCCGGAATGGTTTCGATGCCTTTCAGGAAATTGAATACCCCGAAGTGCTCGTTGGGCGAATGGATGGCGTCGCTATCCAGCCCGAAGCCCAGCAGCACCGAGTCGAGCCCCAGCTCTGTTTTAAACATGGCCACAATGGGAATGGAGCCGCCACCGCGGGTGGGCACTGGCTTTTTGCCAAACGTGGTTTCGAGGGCCCTAGCAGCGGCCCGGTAAGCGGCCGAGTCGGTGGGCGTAACGACGGGCTCGCCGCCGTGGTGGGGCGTCACCTTTACGGTGATGCCGGCCGGGGCGATGCTTTCGAAGTGCTGCTGAAACAGGGCCGTGATTTCGGCACTGGTTTGGTGCGGCACCAGGCGCATCGAGATTTTAGCGTAGGCCTTGCTGGCGATAACCGTTTTGGCGCCCTCGCCGGTGTAGCCGCCCCAAATGCCGTTGACATCGAGCGTGGGCCGGATGCTGGTGCGCTCGGGCGTGGTGTAGCCCGCCTCGCCCACGGCGGCGGGCAAGCCAATGCTCTGCCTGAACTCGTCTTCCGAGAACGGCGCCTGGGCCAGGTCGGCGCGCTCGGCGGCGCTCAGCTCGTCCACGTTATTGTAGAAGCCAGGAATGGTGATGTGCCGGTTTTCATCGTGCAGGCTGCTAATCATGTCGCAGAGCGCGTTGATGGGGTTCATCACGGCCCCGCCGTAGAGGCCCGAGTGCAGGTCACGGTTGGGGCCGGTTACCTCCACTTCGTGGTAGCTGAGGCCACGTAAACCCACCTCGATGCTCGGCACATCGTTGGCCAGGATGCCAGTATCGGAGATAAGAATAACGTCGGCTTGCAGCTTCTCTTTGTTGGCTTTCACGAAGATGCCCAGGTTGTCGGACCCCACTTCTTCTTCGCCCTCAAACATGAATTTGATGTTGCAGGGCACGCCCGCTCCGCCGTCGCGCAGCATCATTTCCAGGGCTTTGACGTGCATGTACACCTGGCCCTTGTCGTCGCAGGCACCCCTAGCGTAGATTTTCTCATCTTTGATAACCGGCTCGAACGGCGGCGAAGTCCACAACTCGTAGGGGTCGGCGGGCTGCACATCGTAGTGGCCGTACACGAGGACCGTGGGGCGGTCGGGGCCGGCCATGTATTCGCCGTACACGATGGGGTTACCAGCCGTGGGGCAGATTTCGACGCTGGTGGCGCCGGCTTCTTCCAGCCTGGTTTTCAGGAAGTCGGCCGCCCGCAGCACGTCGCCGTGAAACTTAGGGTCGGCCGAAACGGACGGAATGCGGAGCCAGTCAATCAGCTCTTCGAGAAAGCGGTTCTGGTGTTGCGTGAGGTAGGCAGGTACTGGCATAAGAGGAAAAGGATAAATGCTAGCACAAAAGTAGGTTGCTACGCACAAGCCGGGGCCCGGCCACGGTACGCACCCCTAGCCCGGGCCCGGCCGGGCAGCCGCTGAAGGGCGCGCTGCGGCGCTAGCTGCCGCTGGCCAGCGCGGCATACTCGGCCCGGGTGAGGCGGTATTGCCAGAGGTCGTGGTAGCGGCCGTCACGCTTGGTGTGCTGGGCCAGCTCGCCTTCCTTCACCATCCCGTTTTTCAGCATCACCCGGCCCGACGCCGGGTTTTCGGCAAGGTGCGTGGCGTATATTTTATTTAGCTCTAGCTTGCCAAAGCCGAAGCGCAGCACTGCCGCCAGTGCCTCGCTGGCTAGCCCCTGGCCCCAGTAGGGCTGGCCCAGCCAGTAGCCCGCCTCGGCCCGGTCGAAGCGCCGCGCCACGGTGAGGCCAACGCCGCCGACAAACTCGCCGGTGGCACGCAGCACCAGAGCAAAGGCGTAGCCCGTTTGCTGCGCATAGTTTTCCTGCGTGATTTGCACCCAGCGCCGGGCATCTTCCTCGCTGTAAGGATGCGGAATATTGAGCGTGTTTTTGGCCACTTCGTAGTTGCCGGCCAGGGCCACTAGGCGCGGCATATCGGCCAGCGCGAAGGCGCGCAGCACCAGGCGCGGAGTAAGTAGCTGGGGAAAATCAGCAGACATAGCCCCCGAATTTTATTTTTTACCCCACAGTGGTACCCGGCTTTCGGTACCAGCCCGCAGGCGGCCGATATTGGCGCGGTGGGTGTAGACGAGCATCGCCGCCAGCAAAAAACCAAACCAGATTTGCAGCGGGTTGGCGGGGCGAAAGGCGGGCAGCAGTTGTAAAAAAGCAAACGCTACGCCGGCCGTCATGCTGCTCAGCGACACGTAGCGCGTGGTGCCTAGCACCGCCAGAAACACCAGCAGCGCCACGCCTACCGTGGCGGGCGCAATGGCCAGCATCATTCCCAGAATAGTGGCTACCCCCTTGCCGCCCCGAAACTGGGCCAGCACCGGAAATATGTGCCCCACCACTGCCAGCACCCCACAGGCTAGCCGGTAATAGAAAAGCTGCTCGGGCTGAATGAGCCCCTGGCTAAGCAAAAGATTGGGCAGAAACCACGCCGCCGCGAAGCCCTTAAACGCGTCGAATAAGAGCACGAAAGTGCCCGCTTTCTTACCCAGCACCCGAAAGGTATTGGTAGCGCCCGCGTTGCCCGAGCCATGCTCCCGAATATCGGCGAGATTGAAAAACGCCCGGCCCACCCACAATGCCGTGGGAATAGAGCCTAGCAAGTACGCCACGAGCAGCGCCAGAATGATAAGTAGCATGGCGCAAAAGTAAGCCGCCCCGGAGGTCAGCTCCGGGGCGGCTTGCTTTCACTGGCTACGAGTCGCCGAAGGGGTCTTCCGCTTCCGCCTTTTTCTTTTTCTTCTTCGACTTCTTATCGGTTTCCACTCCAGGCTCGGCGCTAGGGTCGGGCTCGGCCTCCTGCACCTTTGCCGGTGCCTTTTTGGCTGGCTCGGCAGGAACAGGAGCCGGCGCAGCGGGAGCCGAAGTTGGCGCAGCGGGAGCCGGGGCGGGCGGCGTGGCCTGTGTAGAATCGGTAGCGGCCGGGGCTACTGTCGGCACGGGGGCGGGGCTAGCCGGCGCGGGAACTACGGGCGGTGGGGAGGGGCTAGCCGGCGCAGGCACTACGGGCGTTGGGGCAGCCACCGGGGCAACAGGAGCCGCCGGCTTCGGCGCAGGGGTCACGGGGGCCACTTCGCTGTCGGCGAATGGGTCGTTTTCCTTCGCCTTTTTCCTCGACTTTTTGGCCGGCTCAGGGGCGGGCTCAGCAGCCGGGGCAACAACGCCGTCGCCGAAGGGGTCGTTTTCCTTTTTCTTTTTTGATTTCTTGGCCGGTTCGGCGGCGGGCTCGGTCGGGTTTTCACTGTCGCCGAAAGGGTCAGCTTTGGGCTTTTTCTTCGACTTTTTGCCCTTTTCGGTATCAAAACTATCGAAGTTGCCGGTGGGCGTCGGCGCGGCCGGGCGCGGGGCTAGCTTGCCCGATTTGCCCAGGTACGTGCGCTCGAAGTGACTGCGAAACCGGTCCACGTCGTCAAATTCGCCGAGGAAGACACCGTAGTCGGTGGCCGTTTCGGCGCTGCCCTTTTGCTTGGCCGCTATCTCCGCATCGTATTCCTCGCTCGACGATTTAGTGAGCAGCACGTTGTTGGCGTAGCGTAGGTAGTACCAGGTCTGGGGCTCGGCCTCAATGTATACTTCGACGAGGTCGGCCGAGTTTTCGCGCTTTATCTCGACGTAGCCATCCACCAGGGCATTCAGGCCCTGCTTGCCCACGCCGCCCAGGCCTAGCTTGCCCACCGAGTGCCAAGCGCGCTGCTTGGGGTCCCAAACTAGATTTACCTTGCTGAGCGTGAGCGTGTGCAGCAGTTTGGGCGACAGCGTACTTAGCGCTGCCGGGGCCACGCCGGGCCGGCGGTTGTTGAAGGCATCCACGCCCTTATCGCCGGCAAACTGCGCAATGTTGAACAGCTCGTCGGTAGAACCGTCGAACGCCTCGGGTGCGTTTTTGGTGACCTTCGCCAGGGTGCTGGCCATTAGCTCCACGGCCTTGGGCGGCATGGCCGCATCGATGCCCAGCAGGCTGCGCACCCGGTAGCGGGCGCTGTCGGGGTTGGCCTGGCCCACCCCGCTGGCCGCAATGCTGTAGTTCTTAGAGTTAGCGATAAAGCTCAGCGGGCCGCGAAACATTAACTGGCTGGTCGAATCGCGGAAGGCAAGCAGCGTGCCCTGGTAGTGGTTGGGGTCGCTGAAATCCTGGTCGGCAATAGTGTACTCGCCACGCTTGGCGTCGTAGTGCAGCTTGCCCGATACGGCCAGCAGCGGAATGTCGGCCGCGCTGCCCTTGGGGCCGGCGTAGAGCGGGTAAATACGGTTATCAGTGTCCGACACAAACAGGCCGGTGGCCAGCTCCGTGCCGTCGTCCGACTTGAGGTTGCGCAGGTCGAGGTCGAGGTTTTTGGGGTCAATACTGTCTTTCACCGCAAACCACTCGGCGGTGGCCGCGCCGCGCGTTTTGCCAAATTGCAGCTGCACCTGGCCATCGAAAAGCAGGCCGCGGCGACGCGAGTTCAGGCTGATGCCCCCCCGGAAGCCGATGCGCGGGGCTAGCTGGAACTTCTGATTGGCTTCCACATTGGCGGTGGCCGTGGTGGCGAGGTTGGCCGTGGGCGATACTTCGTCCACGTCGGCCGTTTTGCGGCGGCGCAGGCCAAAGCGCTTGCGCCCGGTTGAGGAGGCTAGCAGGCCGGCCGAGTCCGATTTGAAATCGACAAACTTGAGGGCGACCGAGTCGCCGGTGGCCGTGCGCGACATGTACTTGGCGTCGCCGCTGAACGCATCGCGGGCATCGACCCGGATGTTACCGTCCACCAGCTTGTGGAACTTGCCCAGCGAGTCGAGCAGCACTTTGG
>Ga0308157_10001204_pt1 | contig 57834 bp, 61 predicted proteins | sample PhyBR1_FD_201035 | JGI IMG/M metagenome (GOLD analysis project Ga0308157, IMG submission 201035) | Phyllosphere microbial communities from UC Gill Tract Community Farm, Albany, California, United States - DLSLB.R1 | ecosystem: Host-associated > Plants > Phyllosphere > Unclassified | place: USA...
GGACGTCGATGCCGAAGGCGGCATCTGGTTCTTCGTGCATTCGGCCACCGACCTGTGGGACAGCATCGCGCACCAGCCGGAAGTGAACATCAGTTTCTCGGAACCTGACGACAGCACCTATGTGTCGGTCAGCGGCACCGCCGAACGCATCGTCGATCGCGACAAGATTCGCAGCATGTGGAACCCGATGGTGCAAGCCTGGTTCCCGGCCGGCCCGGAAGATCAGCACGCCGTGCTCGTGCGCGTGGTCCCGCACGCAGCCGAGTACTGGGATTCGAACGACAGCAAGATGGTACGCCTGTTTGCGGTCGCCAAGGCAGCCGTGACCGGCAAGCAGCCGGATCTGGATTCGGAGCACGGCAACATCAAGCTGTAAGCATTCTTCCGCACTAACTTGCGGCGGGGCATGAGAGTGGCGTAGAGTAGCCGCTCTCATTCAGAGGACACTCTCCATGTTCCCAGCCTGGCCCCGCCGCACCCGATGATATCTCCCCTCGAACTGGCCGCGAACCTCTTCACGGCTGCTGCCATCTTTTTAGCAGGTCGCAACAACGTACACACCTGGTGGACCGGGATTGTTGGCTGCACCCTGTTTGGTGTGCTATTCATGCAGTCGCAGCTGTATGCCGACGTCGTGCTGCAAGCTTTCTTTGTCGTGACGGGTGTGTTGGGGTGGTGGCGCTGGTTGCATGGCAAGGGCGGCGCACCCCTGCCAATTACCCATGCGGGCTGGCGCACGATGGCATGGATGGCGCCGGTCGGTCTCGTCGCCACTGGCGCGTATGGCGCTGCACTTCACTTCCATACCAATGCTTACGCACCGTTCATCGATTCGGCGGTGCTCGTCTTTTCGGTAATCGCGCAATTGCTGATGATGGGGCGGCGCATCGAGAGCTGGCCAGTCTGGCTGTTGGTGAACACTATTGCGGTGCCGCTGTACTTCAGCCGTGGCTTGTACCTGACGGCGTTCCTGTATATGTGCTTCTGGGTGAATGCGATCGTGTCGTGGATCTGGTGGCGCAAGTTGGCGAAGCAAGAGCAGGTTGCGGCACAGGCATCAAGGGGTGCGTATGCCGCTGCAGGAGGCCCGCCGTAATTCTTTCGCGCTCGCCTGGCCTGCGTGGATGGCTGGCCAGGCGAATATCGAAACGTTAGCGGCGGGCACACCGCGCATCAGCGCGTGAATGGCGGCAGATCCCCGGCAGTTTGATTGCCACCCGTTTCAGGCGCGCCCATGCCCGTCACTTTCGGGCCGGCCTGGCCTGGCCGCGTATCCTGCGCGCCTGGATTGGCATGCGTTGCTGCCGTATCGAGAGGCACCGTGCTTGGCGCTTCCGGCTGCGGCGCGGCGCTGCCGTCAGTAATCAAAGGCTCATTGCCTTCGGTACCGTCGGGCGCGTTCACGTACGGTCCGGATTGATTGCGGGTCAGGCCCGGGCCGCCATTGCCGCCAGTTTCGGTCTGCGACTCATGCGATGGCGTCGCGCCTTGCTGGCCGCTGGTCTGGCCGCCGATACCGACAGTGGCGCCGTCCTGGGTTGCAGTCGTCGATGCGGGTGCGTTGCTGTTCATGGTAGTCCCCTTCGTGAAATGGATGAACCATTGTCACGCAGGGCAGGGCGGACACGTATCGGCGCGCAGGGCATGGCGCTGTAGGACGAAAGCGCCCTTCACAGGTAATTCAGCGAAAATTTGCGGCAGCAGCCCTTACGAAGCCTGGCAGCACAGTGCTATACTGTATATCCATACAGTTATCTTATTCAGCGCACATGCCTGTGTTCGTATCGATCAATCTCGACCCACTGCCACCAGCCGATCCTGATCGGGCGGCCGCGAGCCGGCTCGGTGCAGGCAGCTTCTCCAGCATGTACGATGAGCCGGTCACTTCCGCCACGAGCGACGCCGAACTGGCGCGCGAATACATCTCCCATGGCGAGCTCAGTCCTAAGTCGATTGCCAATCTGCAGAAGGAGCTGTATCGGTTCCTGACCTGGTGCCGCGAAGAAGCGGGCAAGACATTCCAGCAGTTGAACGTCGGCGACCTCAATCTTTACAAGGAATTCATCCGGCAGCCGCCGCCCGCGTGGATCAGCACCACCAAATGGCCCCGCAACGATCCGCGTTATCGGCCGTTCACCGGGCCACTGTCCGACACCAGCCGCCGCCAGGCGATGATTGCGATCAAGGGCGTCCTGACGTTTGCCGAGCAGACCGGCTACCTGCGCCGCAATCCGGCGCGGCTCGTGCGCAATGTCCGCGCTGCACACGCGAGCCGCATCACGCGCTACCTGAGTCCAGTTGCGATTGCCTATGCGCTGGCCGCGGCCGAAGCACGGCCTGGCGACACTGAAGCGACTGCGCGCCAGCGTGCGCGTGACCGTTTCCTGCTGATCGCGTTCGCCCAGACCGGCGCGCGCCTGAACGAAATCGTCAGCGCGAACATGGGCGCCGTCTACAGCGAGGGCGACGGCCGCTGGTGGCTCGACGTGCTGGGCAAGGGCAACAAGCCGCGCCGGCTGCCGGCGCCCCCGGCGACGGTCGGTGCCTACCGCGACTACCGGCGCGCGTTCGGTTTGCTGGAGCAGACGAGCAGGGGAGATCGCATGCCGCTGGTGCTGTCGAGCCGCACGAAAGAGTATGTGGGGATCACTGACGAGGCTGCGTCCGAAGCGCTCAAGGCGATCTTTCAGCTGGCAGCGGATGACGCGGCGGCAAAAGGGGATGGCGATAGTGCGGTGACGCTGCGCCTGGCGTCACCGCACTGGTTACGGCACAGCATGCTGACCAATCATGCGAACAGTGGCGTACAGCTCAAGACGCTACAAGACACGGCTGGGCACGCGAATATCGCGACGACGGCAGCCTATCTGCACAAGACCGACCACGAGCGGCATGATGAGATTCTTCGTTCGAACGGTGACCGAGGCATCAACTGAATGGGAGAGAAGACGCACTCTTTTATTTAAAAATGTAACTAACCAACAAATAAAACAAACCAAACATAAAACTCAAAAGCTAACAACTACGAAGTTGATAACTAACATCAAACAAGCTTGCAAAAGGAGGGGTGAATCTGATCGGACAATTGTCATCGCAAGTCGGCAGGGGAGACGCTGCAGCGCCCCCTTTGCGGCGTTCGTTTGCTTATACAGGGATCGACGACGTACCGCCTTCAGCACTGCCGTAATTCTGTAACTCGTCGAGTGTCAAACGGCGTTCGTTCAACGCTGTGATGATGGCTTCCAGTTGCTCATCATCTGGCTGGATGTAGACGATGCGCTGTTCGAGCAGGTTATCCCAGTATGGCGTATAGGGAACGGCGGTTTCGGTCATGACCTCGGCAGCAAAGCTGCCATCGTGCATTTCGCCGACGAGCGTGATGCGGGTTGTTGCGGGAACAGTATTCTGGACGGTGATGTTCATGGTGTGCCTTTGAGTGATCAGTAAGTGTTATCGCATTGTCACGCACTCATCGGTTACGTGCAAATCACCGGTTGCGTGCCGTGCGCAGCTCAGGGCGATGGGCGAAGTGCTGCATCCGTGAAATGGATGCGGAAAGTGGACGCAGGAAGGCAGGCGATCGGCGATCAGCGATCAGCGAGAGTAGGGGAGCATGTCGTGCGTGGATTTTCTTGCGTGTTCAGCACTCGCTTAAAGACTTGACCACTCCAGCACAGGATTTGTGCAACAAAGCCTCCTTCAAGTCAGTTTCGGGATCTTCAGGTGATCGTTCTGAGCGGCGTGCGCGCCGGCGGCTGGCGGTCGGCGAACCAAAGTCAGGCAGGCGACCAGAAAGCCGGCGCCCGCCAAGCCCCAGATGAGGCCGCTGACGAGTTCAAAGGTATTGCGCAATTGCGGGTGATTGATGGCAAGGGGCACGATCACCAAGGCCCGCAACAAACAGACGCCGGCCATACCGCCCAGCATGAGGCGGGGCAACGGGAGGCGCGGCAAGCGTCCAAGCGCGGAGAAGGCGTAGGCCGCGCACACAGCCATGAGTAGCCCGATGATGCCGGTGCTCACCGGTGCGAGCCAGCTTCCCGCACGCGAAGATGCGACGACCTGCGGCGGGGCATTGAAGAAAACATACCAGTCAGTCCCGCCAGCAATGGCCGCGAAGTGTATAAGGGCGCCGATAGCGCTGGTTATGCCAGTGAAACAGACAAGCGGGATGGCCAGTTTTTTCATGTACGACTTTCAACGGGTTGAGAGACGATGACAACAGCGGCAAGGTGCGGCTAAGAAAAGTCAGGAATTCAGTACCATTTGTTGGGCAGGCTCGGCATGTATGCATGAAGACAAAGCAGGCGCCGTAATCATTCCACGTTAGATTCGTTCGAACCAGTATGCCAAGACTGAAATAATCTCAATCGACATTAGAGAATATATTGTCGAGTTAGGAATGGAAATCCCTTCATTCCTTGTCCCCTTTGCTAGATAAGGGTAGAGTCCCAACGATGACCAAATATACATTGTCTGATGAAGATTGAGCATATTTCTGCAGGTGCTAACGCCGATTTGCAACGCAATGATGACCACGTTGCAGTGTTTACTTCCGCGGGAGTCGGCGACATTGTCGTTATTGATGGTGGCTCATCGGTAGCGGAAAAGGATTACATCGACGAACTGCACGGTGATGTTGCCTGGTTCGTCAATGCATTCACTAACGCGCTTCAAAGAATGCTGATACCGGGGCGCGAGCAGCCTGATTGCGTCCAGATGGCGATCGCCGATGTCCGGGCGCAATTCAAGCGGCTGGCAGCCGGTCGCGACGTTCCAGTGCACGCCTGGCCAATCGCAGCGATGACCTGGTTGAGGATTACGTATCACGACGAGGCTGCACATGCGACGCTGTACAGCCTTGGCGACTGCAAGACGCTGTTGTACAAGACCTCTGGTGCTTGTATCGATCTGGATCCATTCGTGAATCCACAGGAAGCTGTTCTGCAGGACGTGATTTTCAGATTAACGGCTGATGGTATCGAGGATCCGTTACGTCGACGCGAACACATGCTCCCAATGCTGCGTGCTCGGCGCGAAGCACAAAACATGGCGCCGGCGCCGGGCGTTCTGTGTCTCGATCCGAATGGCGCGTTCCAGGCACGTCTGCGTAACGTCGAGCTGGTGCACGATGCCAGCATTCTGGTGATGACAGATGGCTTTTATCGGCTGGTCGATCTCTACGGCCTGTACACCGATGCGGCACTGGTGGAAGCGTGCATCGTCCATGGCCTCAAGGCGCAACTCGACAAGTTACGGAACTATGAAGCGACGGGTGCACGCACTGCGGCACGGGCAGTGAAAGCGGCAGACGATGCATCTGCGGCGATCTGGAGCGCATCGTAGATCGCGCCGAGAGAGAGGCGTGCCTCCTGTTCGATCTGCAGTCTGCCATTCATACACATAACGCATTTAACATAATATAGATTATGCGGTGTTTGGTTTTTGTTTGGATGCCTGCAGGCTGATTCAAATTCGCGCCACTTAGCGCTCGTACCTAAAACTGACGCCTCAGTGTACCTAAACATATACACGTGCGCGAAAAGAGCCGTTTCTAAAGCTAAGAACCCGTAGTTAGGTTCAAGTTATTCGCACTTTAGCCAGGGCGCCTATTTAGGTACATTGTGCCGAGCCACGAGCACCCACGGGTGTTGACCGACAGCCCGCGCAACAAGAACAGCCAGGCCGAACTATTCGCTTTTGTCTTTGAACGGCTTGGTTTCGTTTACTCACTGGGTGCTTCGTACCGCACAACTCAGATCTTCTAGCGCGCGCATCGAACCACCGCGGTCGGGCTGCATCGAATCTTATCGAGTAGTCCGCCAGACCCCATCGCTCAAGCTAGTAGATCGTACAAAGCATGCATTGGGATGCCTCAACTGTAAAGACAGACGCAACTGCTCCACCTCCGGGTCATTCATGCACACCGGGTAACAATGCCAGGATCGCCCTGCTGCGATCCCCTCGGCTGTGCCGCGCACGGGCGCTTTGTCACACCTTTAAGGAGACCCACATGTCCACAACAGAATCGAGCGCCAAGGCATCGGCCGTTGGCCCGGCCAGCGGTTCCGAGCAGCAACTGTTGTGCCCGTCGCGCTTCCCCCGCCAACCTCTTGCATGTCGTGGCCGATCCCTCGTCATCGAACTCATTCAGCAGGCAGTTTCCGAGCGCACGTCATCATTCGATTGTCTGGCGAAACGCGCGCCGTGCGGCCAGCACATCAACGTCGCACAGCAGTCTTTATGCCGCGACGGTGTTACCGAAGATTTCTTCCTGAACCACCAGCGTAACAACGCATCAGAAATTCCTTGATATACTGAGCTGCCGAAATAAAGTAATCGATATTTAACTTTGAGTTTACGACAGAAAATTTGAATGGCGGCGAGCTAGATATAAATACGGTAGAAATCAGCGCCTTCCCTCCGAACCGGAAGTTGTCAACGAATACAAAGCATGTGAAGTATCTAGCGGGATCGATTGCGGGGAACGAATCCTTAGCAGCTCTTGGGAAAAATGGCGGAACCTCAATGGTTTCGTTGCGCTTAATACGATCGTCGTACGGGCCGCGCGTAGATAGTGCCCGGAACCGTAGCGTTGTTCCTACATAGCTTTGTGAAATAACGAGCGCCGGGTTCCCAATTTTGAGATTTCCGCTTCGGCGGCTAACGTCGAGAAAGACGAAATTTGCGCTCAGCTTGTTGAACTTTCCCTCATAGAAAACGGCAATCTCATAACCGCCCCCAAAGGACTCCTTAATGCTGTCAGCTGCAATACCCTTTCTTGACTCCGCATTCAACAGGTGTGCAACCTGGCTGAGCGCAATGGAGGCAGCGCTGGCCCCTATTTCGTTCTCCTGTGGTCGGGGACGATGAAGTTCCCTCAGCGTCCTCACGTACTCGTGAATAACTGAAGCACCTGAGCCAGCGGCATGGATTTGTCCTAAGGTAGGGCAACTAATCTGTTCGCAGTCGAAACCGAATGTTCGGAGACGTTCATCCTCGTAGATAGCCCCGACTATCTTGATCTCACTATATTTCACGAACAACCTGCCGATCACCTCTACGGTGATTTCAACTCGTCTGGAAAGCCTTGCTAAACGAGCTATGAACTGCCGCGCATGCTTAAGGCGCCCAGCCCAAGCAATGGCACAATAATCCGTTATTATGCATACTTTCTGCTCCGGATTCAGGAGTCCCGGCGGGGCGTCGGAGGTACTTGACACATGGCCCAGCGTCGGAAGATGCGTCGAAGGGCGACGCTTGCTAATATTCGCTGGCCCAGTGATCAATATATCCCCTATTACCACTCCGCAGCCATAGTGGTCGTACGAAGCGATAACAGTCATAAGTCGGCTTCCTTTAAAGACTCATTAGTGTACGTTCGGAGACGTTACCTATATACCGCTGGACCCACTAATAGTACAGATTTCGCACCAAATTACAGGCAGGACAAAGACTAGCAAGAGTTGTGCTCTAGAGAATTTCTAGTGGTGCCGCTTTCCGGGCCAAATTGCTACCCTTACTCGACCGCCATTGCACTCTAGACCGATGCGGTTTCCTGTGTTTTGAGTCTAGACGCGACCGAAATCTGTGGCGGCACAATCCAGCAAGCCGGTGCGACGGTACCATGGCACAATGACTGAACGCAACGACATACTTACTGCTAGCCGGATTGACCTCGTCCTGATCTTACTGCCTATCATCAGTGCAGACGAGGCCGCATGTGCCATGAGCGCAGGCGGGGTACCAGCCCAGGTGGTTACTCGCGTCATCTTCACGCCTGCAGAAGACGACCGCTTATCGTACCTGACTGCGTCTATGAGACGACGCCGGCAGACGATACAGTTGGGAAGCTCTAGAGCGAGACGGTTGAGCCATAGTATGGCAACTTTATCCGCTTGACTGGGCTAGTCACCAATTTGACCAGGTACGAAAACTCGCCCATGTTTGGTGAAGACGACGAATCAACTGGCTCTGCTAGGATGTTTGCGGCCGCCGGAGCCCCTGATTTTTCAGGTCATGCGCTTGTCGAAGAGCACAGGGGACTCGCCTTCTCTCATTCCATTTGAATCGAAGACTGTAGAAACGAATACGGTAGAGTTGCTCGTCAATTCACGGAATGGCTGAACCCCGTGTCAGAACGATGTCATAAATAGAAACCTTATAATCATTCTCTTCTAGAAAAGTGATCTTATAGCCGTGCTTTCTCATCAATGCAACGGAATCCCATACTTCGCTGTATTCACTGCGATAGTTAAAGTAAAGTGTTGGACCATTCGATCGGCTGATCACCCGAGCCACACCAATCCTATGCGGGTGATGAAAGCGCTCACCGTTTGTGGAAAACAGGTAGTGAGTGCAGTTTAGCGCGGCGATAAGGTTCTCGGTGACATTTGCTTTACTTCCATGATGCGGCAACTTGCAGAGCGAAATATCAAGAGGCAGTGGACTACGAGTCTCCTCCAACCGAGTCAGTGCCGCCAGCAGCACGCTGGCAAACGCATCGGCAGCAAACAAAATTGACCCGGAGTCGTATTCTGCAAGAAAGGCGATGCTGCTCCCATTTGCCGGTGAGGTATCGGCCGCGGAAGGCGTCCTGGCAAGCTCTCGGATCTGGAGATTACCCAGCGTATCTGCAGGTGTGTCATCAACGAGTGGGGTTTCCCTGTTTTTTCCGGTGAGTCCAGCATCGCGGACAGTCTCCGGCCAGACGGCAGCCAGTTGCTGCAGCTGCTTGATCCCTGGGGACAGCAGTGTCAGCTTCATACCTGCGAACGTGAAACTGGGCAAAGCCCCTTTATCCGTGATGGACAACGGCCCGTAGTTCGCGCTCCTATTCCATAACGGAGCAAGATCCGCCGATTCCAGCTCTTGGGTTAAGGCGTCTCCCTCTTTCGGTCCGAGCATGTCATCCAAAAGGTGCTTGCGCCCATTAAACCAGATCTCACCGAATTTAATTCCGAGCGTTTTTCTTGACCGGAGTAATTGTAATGCGCCGCCGATGTGATCCGCGTCGATATGGGTAATCACGAGAAGATCGAAGTTACGGCTTCCAGCTGGAAGCGCTTCGATCTTTTTTTCCAGAGTTTTCCAAGTGCCCGCGGTTCCGCAATCGACCAATATTTTATTTGGAGCCCTTGCCAGCCCATATTCGAGCCACAGACAATCGCCGTACTGTGCTGGCAAGGCCGTCAGTTCGAAGATTTTCGCTGAGTTCTGGGTCGTTGTCTCCATGCTAGAAATACCACTCAGCATCGCCGTTTGCCGTTAAGCACATACCGATTGCGTGCCCAGAGCCGATAAGTTTTTGCTTTGTTCTTAGCATGACCATTCCAGCAGAAGCCTTACCCTGCATTTTTTCGTACGACGACATGTTGCGTGCGTTGTCGATTTCGTCAACCAGGGTCGCCACGCACGCGGGCGCCTGTCTGCCTCGCATAGTTGCAATTGTAGAAATGACAAGCGCAGCGCCTTTTCGCTTGAACCGTGCAGCAGCGCTCTGCAGTGGCTCATCCGCAAACTTAGTTTGGCAGCCAAGCAAAACGACAACCGGATTTTCCTCCTTTTGGCGCTTTACAAGTTCGGACTCGATGTCGCAAACGAGCAGCTGTGAGTTCCTTATTTCCAGGCTCAGTATGTCGTTGTTAAGATCCATTTCAGTGTGTGCTATCGCAACGAGTAGAGATGGCCCATGGTCCTTGATGTGGGAGCCCCAGGTCGTCCAGCAGTTTGCTTGGAGCGGTGCCCTGCCACGGCGGGCGAGGATCCCGCTGATCTCGTTCTCGTCCTCAGGCTGGACTTTGTCGCTCGAACCGAGCAGTGCCTGACGCGTCAATATCAATTGCTGTCGATCCCCAAGTGGCTCACTACATTCATAGCTAGCTCCCATTGGAAGTGAAGCGTCTTTTGGCCGTCGTTCAATGACACGAGATACTCCCCAGAATCCGACGGGACATATCACATTTTTATTTCCACGATCCTGACAACCTGTGCATGTCGCGGTAGGGAAGTCGCCAAGCCGGTACTTAGCGCAGAGGCGAGCATCGTTAGAGGGAGCCGCGAAATCGTAAAAGAACTCGACAGGAAGGTAAGAGCCGGCTCTCGCCTCTACCACTTGCAGACGCAAGGGATGCTCTGGTTTGTACACCTTCGGGGCGGTAAACACTTCCAGATCTGGCTCCGCCCCAAATAATGCATCACGTAAGATATTGCCGTGTCTCGCCAGATCTCGGAGCTTCCCTTCCAAGTGTTGCGAATCATGCTTCTCGAAAGGCTCGCCTGTACTGTTAAGCGACCATAGGATCGTCTTGATCGAGTCGAGAGATGTCTGGAAATCTCCCTGGGGCTCGCGAAAGCTTACCCTGTTAGGCCGCACGGCAATGACACCGGCTTGATCTTCGTCATTATGGTTGAGCACCAGGCTAAGGTCGAAGGAGCTTCCTTTGCGCAAATAGCTAAGATCTGGCTTTACGTCGTTCTCGACAACCAGCTGCAGACTCGGTGCAGTCAGGGGTATCTCGCCTATCGCAACGGTCAGAAGAATACTTTGGACTACCCGGTTACGGTGAATGATAAGAACACGAGCTCGATACTCATCACTGTCTGAGCCGGTGACGATCGCAAAGTCGACAGGAGGCAGTTCTCCTGTCGACATGACAAAAGTGCGCGATTGCAACTGAGCCTTGCCGCGGTGAGGGGTGCCCTTCAGCGGAACGAAGGCCACTTGCAGATCGTGCGAGCTTTCCGGGCCGAGTCGGTCTAGCGGGAAGTCCCGGTTGGCATAAACCGCACGTTCGGACATAATTGGGCTGATCCATATTCGTACTGCAGCGTCCTGGTCAGTATGCAAGCTGTGGACCTGGCGACCGTTAGCCGATAGCACAGCCTGCACCCGGGCTGTTTTAGCTGCATCGGTCGTTGTTGGTAGCAGTTCACCTCGATCGTCCGAGGGAAGCGTCAGGCCATACGGGGGATTAACTATGGCGCGTCCGTAAGCATACTCGTCGCTATCGTAACTTTCCCCTTTGTTGACACGGTCTCGATTGATGGCAGTATCGACAGGTTCTGATCGATACTCCACGGAAAGATTAGGGGGTAACCGGTCTGGCAGTTCGTGCAACTGTCCTTTGATTTCGCTGACCAATGCTACTAACGATGCGAATTCATCTCGGTCGAGCGCTCTCGGCCGGTACTGAAGACGATCCAGGACGACGCGCGGCTTGTAAGCGCCGACCTGTAACCCAAGTGAGGCCACGCCATTTTGCACCCGAATTTCGGCGTCCTCTGCTTTCAACGATACATTGGACATCAAGCGATCGAGATCGTACGAAATCGTCGTCCGTTGCAACGCCAGTGGATGTCCGAAAACGACCGGGCATATCGTTTGCCCTGCGACCTGAACGGCGGCGTCCAGCGGTGCGCCATGTTCTAATGATCGGAATAGACGATCGAACCTGTGCGCTCGAATTTCTGTGTCGTCACCCAGACCCAAGGCGACCACCCCGGCCAAGTTGTGCTTTTGTGCCAGAACAATCAGATCAAGTACATTATTGGCGACGCCTGTAACGACGACGTAGGCAAATCGATCGGGTACAAAGCTGTCCAATCGTCTAGCCGCCTCTTCGATGTTTCCTGATACGAACAAGAGGCTTGCACTCGTATGACGATCAAACGGTTCGAATTGATAAGCTCCAGTAGGCGCGGCGGTCTGCAAAATAGACCGGAGCTCGGTATCCTCATCGGCAAGCGCAATGGTGAGAGGCCAATTCCATTTCAAATGCTGCGCGGCAAGCGCCTTCTTGCGCCCTGCCGCCGCTACGATCTGCAACGACTTAACGGTCGTACTCGACGTTTCCGACAAAAAGTCTGCGAACTCACGATTCAACATCAACAGCTTCTCGGCGTCACCGGTCAGGCGAACTCGCCAGTGAGGCACGGACCTCGATGCCAACGCCCACCACTGGTCAGGCTGCGAGACTGCGATGAGTGACCTTACCAGCCTTGTAAGCGAGGTCAGATTAAAATCGAGAAGCTGGTTAGATTGTCCGTCCCATAACCGTTGAACTGACCTGTCGAGTTTGGACTCAAGCCAAGAATGAAGGCGCTCTGGATGTGCGGGTGCTGAGCCCAGCCACGTGCTTTTTAGCCGTGCAGCTGTCGAAGATACCCCCAAATAGAAAAACGTCTGAAGCTGCTGCTCTGGCCGCATTTCAGTCGACTTCAACCAGCGCAGCAGGCGGCCAACCTCATTCTTGAGCGACTTATCCATCTCATTCCTCATCAATCGTTCTATACGTCCCAAGCGGACATTATGTTTCCAATAGGAAGCTATTCGCAAGGAGTCTCGGCTGATGTAATGCGAAAAGGATGAGCTGTTGCAATCTCCACACCGATCCGAGAGCGGGTAGCAGGACGCCTTCTGGCTATAGTAAGGAAAAGGCGGTCGCCGTAAGGATTTACCCCCATGGCATCGAAAGACGGATGTGGCACGGTGCCACACTTGGCACTCGGATCGAATTTTGGATGGCTATGCAGTTATGCAGGCCGCGGTGACCCGTTTAAATTTAACCAGAAAGCTACCGCTGGTAGGACGATGACGCGCCTACCAGTACCCGAACGCGGCCTTCTCCGTGCAACTGAACCGTTCGTGCTAGTCCGATTGCAATCCAAGACGGATAAGACGGAATAGCTCTGCTTGAAATAGCGCATCTTCTAGCGCGTCATGCGTTCCCGAGGATTCCGCGTTAAGCCGTCGTTTCATGTCGCTAGAGCGCGTCTCGCGCCAGCCGCAACGTTGTGCACCCATATAGAGGGACTTGATATCGAGTGCTGCGAACCCGAACGGGTTGCTACCATGGTAGCGAACGAAGTAATAGTTGATGAACGACCAATCAAAGCTGGCATTAAGGCCAACGAAAATCGGACTGCCATCCCCGCTGACCTCAAGAACCCATTGTGCAAATCGCGACATGGCCGAGTCAGGAGCCAATCCTGAAACGGCCAGGTCCGCAAGGATCATCCCTGTGACTTCTAGTGCTTTTGGGTCGGCATTGTCGGAAATCGGCTTCACGATACATTCGAACGTGCGTTCGGGCTCGTACACAACGCAGGCACCGATCGACAACAGACTGTACTCGCCAGGAATGGGACCGGACGCCTCGACATCGACCGAAATATAAACTTCGTTACCGCAGCTCATGGGATGAGGGGGGTATCGTTGACGATCGGGGCGCGTGATGCGATGGACTCGAGGTGTTCGCGAAAGCGCGCACGGCGCTCCAGAACATCTGGGGTTCGCTGCCATACGTGCGCGGCATAGGTGGTGACATCGAACGGTGCCCTGGTGCCTTTCTGGAAGGTGATGACGGCTCGGGCGCTCCTGCCCAGCGCATAGCCCAGCTCAAGGAAGCAATTCGGCCGTTCTCCAGTCAGATCGGCGATCACCAGGCCGCTGCGCCTCAACTTGCTGAAAATGTCCTGGTCGATTCTGGACTCCTCGACTGCTTGTTTGCCATCGACAACGGCCAGGCGATAGCCGTACTCGCCCTCGATGACGGGCTTTACCACGATCTCAAAGAATTCTTCAACTGCTACGTAGTCAGGATGCTCCGGATTAAGCAGACGCACAGCAAACGCTATCGGCCGCTCAAGAACTTCAAGAAGCGCAACGACCCGCTCCGCAATCGTCGAAGGCTCGGTTCTGGACGAAGGAGTGATCCTGGAAAGCCAGGTTTGTGCTGTTGTCGGGCCAGCTGTCTGAAAAAGCTTATGGGCTTTGCCGGCCTCTGCGAATGCGCATATGCGACGTGTTCCAGAACTCGGTATCGAGACTGGAAAATCGACCGGAATTACTGGCTTGCCAGCATCATGATAGGCGTTGGCGAGAAACAGTACCCCTTCCCCACCCCCCACCGTAACGAGCACATCGCCATGGCGCGCTTGCAGTTCCATGCGTTTGCTGTTCATGTTCCAATGCGCAGCATGGTCGACCCGGACATTGTCGGAAGCGCTGAACTCGTCCCAGAAGTCAATATGTTCTTCCGGGATTTGCTCATCACTCTTGTGATGTTTCACCGCAACTACCGCCGGTGTAGGCGCCCCAAGAGGTCGAAGGTGCAGATTTCGCGCAATTGTCGTCCAAATCAACCACTCGAAGCAGAAAGGAATGCCGTCGGTGCGCTTTTTTTCGGCATCCACCGGCAGGACGAACGTCGCTCCTTGCCTGACCAGGTCCTTCACCAACTGCTCTACAAAGCTGCGTGCCCGCGCAGCCTCAACGGTGCCGACGACGTCTTCCTCAGGGAGGCTGCCGGCGATATGGATACGCCTGCCGAATACCGCAGAAGTCATTACTTATCCTCCATGACTGGCGAGGGGCGCAGCAGCGACGCCGCCGTTACCAAGTCATCTGCGTTGAGTGCACGCGAGGGGAAGGCCTTTGCCAACGCAGCCGGGTAAAGCCTTGTTCGGATATCCGAATACGTCCATCCAGGCTGGCCTGACCGGGCACCGGTAGCCGCAACGAGCTTTTCCAAATCTTGTTTGGTCAACTGGACACCTTGAAGGTCGCCCTCGAACAATGCCATGCGTTCGTCATCGCTTGGTCGCACGAATTCGGCGATGATCGCCGCGCGCCGCAGGAGAGCGGGATCGATCACGGACAAGCGATTTGTGCATAGGAACACGACAACGCGTCCGCCAAAGCGCCGAAGATCATCAACGCACTGAATCAAGGTGTTCACGGCCACCTTGTCCTCGTGATGGCTATGTTCCTGGGATCGCACCGTCGCAAGCGAATCGGCCTCATCGATGATAAGAAATGCCCGCCGTGTCTTGCCAGCGGTCTGGACCACTTCCGCGAATGCCTGGGTGATCATAGTTCCCATCTCTCCCACCCGCCCACTTCCGCGGACGCGATTGCTGAGCCGGAAGAGCAAGGGATCTTCACAACGAGATTCCCGGGCGAGCCGGTTCGCTACGCACTCTGCCGTGGCGGTCTTGCCAGTACCGACGTCACCATGAAAAATGACGAGCGGATATTGCTCCGCGACCAGAGAGCAGATCGGCAGCTTGCCCTCATGATGTTGCTTGCTCCAGTTACCGAGATCGGCAATGTTCAGCAGCAAGCGAAGCTGCTCGTTAATCTGGTCATAGCGTGCATCAAAGCCCAGCAAGGTTGTTTCGCGTGCGCTCAAGGCAAGGTCGGGGAGAATGGTCTTGCTGTCAAAAGCCGTCAATTGCTGATTCATTGCGAGAAATCCTTTCGTTGCATGCCAAAACCATTGCTTGCGTAATTGCGTCCGGCGCCAGACTGCAGGCCGGAGTGACTCGTATCGATGGAGGTGTCGCCCCACGAAATCTCGAGTTTTCCACGCATTTTCTCCTGCGCCGCTGCATCGTAATTACTTGTATGCCAAAGAATCACGCGGATCGACCCGTATTGCGTAACTGGCCAGCGAACGCCGCCTGGACGGCTGCCACTTATGTTGCCGCCCTCGGTCTCAACGTCATACGTCACGGCGCGCAGCTCCGTGCCAAAAAAGTCTAGAAGTGTTACATCGACTTTTTGCAGGTAGCCGTGCTTAGCCAGGCACTCCACATCGTGAGCATATTGCCTTGCCTTTTCCTGGGGTAGCGCCTTCGAGCTGTCCGCCATCATCAAAAGATCGGCGCGAAAATTGCACACCACTTTTTCAATGTCCGCGACGGTATAGCTAGCGGTCGACGTGTAGCTGCTGCTCATGCCGCCTCCTCGACCTTGAAGCGGCCACCAAACAATTCTTTCCACACTTCCTCTTCGTTAGATTCGGAGGCGTAGTAGGCCGTTTCCCATGCGCTCTCAGCTGCTTGGACAATCTCGATTCGTTCAGCCTCGGTGATGCGGCTGGCCACGTTATTGTTGCTGTTGACCGGATCGATAATGACGACGGGATCGGAAAAGTTCGGGAAGCACAATCCGTTTTCCGGGAATGTGACCGCTTTTTTCAGACCCGAATCAGCGATGTACAACAGGAAGTCGCGAAAGCGCTGTTCGATCGACCCTTCCTTGCCGTTCACGTCGAGCAGGTGCGCCATGACCAGCTCGACCATGAACGACTTAAGCTTGATTTCGGCGTGCCGGCTCCAGCGCTTTCCCAAACGAACAAGCGTTCGAAAATTCGGGTCGATGTTTTTGCGATCCCGGACGAACTTGACCTGGCACGGCGCACAGGTCTCTACCCGGGAGCCGTCTTTGATGTCGTACTGCCAGCCGTAGCCGTCCTTCCAGGCATTCGCGATTACGGGGACGATATCGACGCTCAGACCACTACGGGCGAAGGTGACGGTCGCAGCTTTTCGCTGGATCTCGAAATCCTCCACCGACTTGTTTGGATACAACTTGATCAAGACATCATAAATTGTCTGGGTCAACGATTGCAGCGTCTCGTGGTCGACATCCTTGCCCGAGATGTAGACGACGACGTCGACATCGACGGGATCCTCGTTCGTTTTTCTGAGGATCGTGAACTTTGCAAAGGACCCTGCTTTGACCACCCTGCTCACCTTGATTTCGGTCTGCTCCTTCAGGCGCACGCCCAACGCCGCGACAAGGCGGTCCACCTGTTCGTGATACTGCTTGCGTTTCTCAGCAGGAAGCCGCAAAACGTTCGAGTCGTAATACTGCAACTTCGCATTACTGAGTGGCATTGTTCGGCTTCCTTTCAGGATTTAGCTTCGGATGGTTTCGCACGAACCATTGTATCGCGTACATAAATTATGCGGATAGAAAATATACTAGCAGAAATTTTAGACGCGTGCTAACCTGCCCGCATGATCGACATGCAGAAATTTTCGGGTACGCCAGAGACAGACGCGTCTGAGGCGCCGGCGACTTCAAACTGGGGGCAGGAGCGCAGACTGGAGTTCATCGACTTCCGGCTTCGCTGGGATAAGACTGTGAACCGATCCGACCTCAAGAGCCATTTCGGAATCTCGACGCCCCAAGCCTCGCTCGACATCGCGAAGTACACCCAGCTAGCCGCAGACAATTTACTGTACGACCGTAGCTCACGCACATACCGGGCCACCGCGGCGTACACACCTCTTATCGGTAATACATCCCCCCAGCGTTACTTGAACGAGTTACTTGCATGCTCGACCGGAATTCTGAATGAACGCGACAGTTATATTGGGTGGGCGCCGCCGTTTGCTGCCGTACCTGTGCTAACGCGCCTTGCGGATGGGGAGACACTGGCGTTGCTGTTAGCCGCGATTCGCCACTGCGGCACGGTCTGCATTCGCTATCAGTCCGATTCAGATGATGAGCCAATTGAACGAAGCATCTCCCCTCATGCATTTGCTTACGACGGTTTTCGCTGGCACGTCCGGGCGTACTGTTTTGTCAGACAGGGTTACCGCGACTTTGTGCTAGGCAGGATTCTTGCCATCGAAGCCGGCGCCCAACCTGGCAGGGACCCTGTCCTCGATGCAAGTTGGCATACGTTGGTCCCGCTGGAGATTGCGGCGAATCCGAGCCTGACGGAGGGAAACAGGCGCGTCGTTGAGAGGGACTACTCAATGACCGATGGACATACGACAATTGAGGTACGTCAGGCACTTTTGTATTACGTACTTAAATTGCTCGAGTTAGGGCCGTTTGGGCTAGGCACTTTGCGCCCGCCCCAAATCGTTCTAAAGAACAAAGAAGAAATTAAGACGTACATCGAGAGTATCTTCGCCGGTGGACGGACGAGTGGATTGATTTGATGCAGTGCCAGTCGTTGACTTGTCCAACTATCGTCTAATCTTCGCAGCGGCAGCCATCGGTAGGGTCTGCATCATAAACCACATCGCCATGACGAAAAGGAATATGCCGCAGATGAAAAAAGCGAAAAACACTCCTGGATTCTCCGCGTACTTCAACGCCACGATGACAAGAAAAGCCCCAGATCCAAGCGACGCCAACGCCACCAGAATGTTAAACACTAATTCGAGGTAATCGAAAGCGCCGAATTTTTTAACATACACAGTTCCATCCGGCTTAATGGTCATGTAAGTAAACGCTCGTCTCATCAGGAGCCAGCTAACGCCGGCGTTGTCATGCAGTTTCACAAGGCCTTTTCTCCACTTCTCTTCCGCATATATTCCGGTCGCGGTTTGAAACATCAGGGCGTTATGAAGGTCGGCCACGACACTCTTCGTCGTGGCGTCCTGTGAACCAGAGGCCAAATAGCCTTCCAGAGCCTTTGCACGAGCTTCCTTTCGGCCGACATAGGCCTGGAACATCGGTGAATGCAGTAGCTTAAATACAATAACAAAGAACACCGCGACGCCTAATGCGATGGTGCCAGTAGTGGTACCTAGTAATTCGCGCACGGTCGCAATAACCGTTGGTATGGTTTCGCCGCTTGAATCAGCCACAGTGTCCCTGTCATTGAATGCCGCTGTCTGTGCCAGAATCAGTGCAAGAGCGAACTTTCTAAAAGAGCCCTATTATACTTCGACTGTTTCACGCTGGAATTTCTCCATTGCAATCTAGACCGGGGCCACCCTTAGGTTCGGATGTTTTGGGAGCGTGACGGAGCAAGTTGACCACTGTCAACTTGGTCTAACCCGCTGATTTTAAATGTTTATCTTGGGGGAGGCGCAGAGTGACGCGCTCCGTTGAGGCCAGTATGCGTGTCGCCGGCGTAATCACGCCTACGATGGAGCTGAAGGTGGCGCGACGGATTGCGCGCGGTCTGGATGTACCCCGAGCTGTCGAAAAAGTAAAGTGGGACCTCGGCCTGGGGCGACATCAGACGAGCCGGTAAAAAGTACCCCACTACCTACATCCTTGTATCGCCTGTTAGGTTGCAAACAGCTGCAGCCATTCCTGAGGCTTCGCGCGGCCGGTGTCCTGTATTCGCGGGCACCACAGGCACCACAGGCGCGGCGGCGTGCCATGCCGGACATTCGCCAGAGGAGAACACCACCGCATCCAGGGTGAACACTTATTTTGGGACCTTGTGTGTCGGTTCACTTGATGACGGGACGTGGCGACTGGATGTGAAAAAGGGGGTTAGACCCGATCAGCCCTGGTGCGCCGAACGTGCCCCCCTACTCCACCCGTCACGACCTCTCCGCGCTGTTGAATATCGAGCACACGGGAGCTGCGCATCCTCCTCACGCAGCTGCCCGGATCGAGCCTTGATGCAATTGAAAATCGGTTATTTCGTTTCCGCACCGGCGCAACGAATATCGCGTCGCCGGCAGACGGTATTTCAAAGGCGCTCGGGTCGAGGCGGTGAAGTACGAAAGAGGAACCATCCGTCACTCTGCCATGCCATGCCATGCCATGCCATGCCGTGCCTTAAGCCCTGTCGCCTTAGTCAGGAATCGAAGGGTGAAGGCCGACAGTTTCCGGCTCGTTCGTGCTGAACATTCGGTTCATCATCAGATGCACCTCATCGAATTTTTCGTGGTTCAGGTAAGTCAGGTCGAGCTCGCGGGGTATCGTAGTCTTCAAGCTCTCGGCCTTGTGGTAGAAGTCGGACTCGAGACAGTCAAGGTCGTCGTCGTCCATGCTATATTCCTGCCGCAGATGTTGTTTTACTTTGTGCAGGTATTTTTTCTGGCGAGAGCAGCCGATGTGCTTCGCACCATGACAAAGCCAGCATAGTGCCTGCAACCCGACCAGTTTCATGACAGGGACAGGCTTGGAGTGGCGCACCTGCGATGCGAAGTCCCATACCTCATGGCAGTGCAGACCCTTGAGCCTGATGCAATGACACTCAGCGCACGTCCAGCTGTGCTCCTCGAGTACGATATCGCGGACCTTGCCCCAGGCCTCCGTGGTCAACACACTCCTCGCGTTCTTGCCCGCCATCGGGTGCGGGATCGGCTCCATGATCAGTATAGGCAGTCGCCTGTCTGGAGCATCGCGTCTCGGTGAGGTTGGTGCGTCGGGGCGCGGCGCGATTGTTCTTAACTCATGTGCTACGTCCGGCAATGGGCGTGGCTCCCCATGGACAGGAGCCTCTGACTCTCCGTCTTGTGAGGGCTGGGCCAGTCCTTCGGGTTCGCGGGAGTCCGGCGTCGGGGGCACCAGTACGCCCGGCCTTGACTCTGGCGCCGCATGCGGCGGTAGGCATGGCGCACGACGGGCGGGTGCGCTTGGAGCGGTGTATTGTGGCGGCCGGCTAGGTTCTCTGCGGACGGGCTGGATCGGCGTCCCGGACCCAGGCGTACCGGGCCACCTGGCTGACCGTGTCTTGCGCGCATTGCGATGTACGAGCCATCCGATAGCGCCGATGACAGCAAGCGCGGTTGCAACACGTGGGCCCCACCATTCAAGGTGAAAACCAGCTATTGCTGCTGCAATAAGGAAGAACCACCGAATCACCATTGGAGTCGTCACCGTCGCCGGCGGACTGGCACGAGTATCACGTAGTGGAGGAAGCTCCAAGTATTTGCCGTTCCAGAAACAATACCCAAACAAAAGATAACTGTTGTAAGTTCTATATCCAATGCAGATCAAGGACAGGGTTTGTAGCGAACGTGACTACCTGATTCCCAGCCATGACGGCGGCGAGGACAGGCGAACGTTGCGATCGCCACCTAGCCTGTCAGGTTGCACGTCCCGAATTGCTCCGGTGCATGCAAGTGTGCCTCATTTCACCTGACACGAGCTGGTGTGGACCGGGTTCTGGGCTGGACGCATCGACCTTTGTTCGATTTCCAAGATTTGGTTCAGCCGTATGTGCCGACCGCATTCCTATACCGTCGACGCCATTGTTTTACTACCTACTCGATTGGAGCTAGATATGAGACCTGACCAGAATGAACCTAGACTGTCGCCGATGGTGTTTGTGGCTGGCCTCATTCAGCCTGGCGACATTGTCCTCACAACGACGCCCGATCCGGTCAGCCAAACCATCCGCACGGTGGCTGGTGCGGACATCTCTCATGCGATGAATTGTGTTGGTAAGTCGAGCGTATCGATTCTACTGGCGATGGTGTTCACGCACGTAACCTCGAGCGAGTCATTCTCGAGTCAGGATGCGCTGGCCATGTACTTCGACCGGCGAGACCGCTGGCGACTCGACAATTAAACTCCGTCATCTCCTTCGCCAGGGCTGCGGTCGGTACTCGATACTCCATGAGCGGCGCCGTCAAAAGCGTGCTCGCCGGTTTCGTGGCAGGCCGGAGACAATTCTGCTCGCGTTTGGTCGCGCAGGCCTATCGCGGTGCAGGCGTTGACCTAGTACCAGACGCCGATTTTTGCCACCCCGGGGAGCTGCTAAAGAGCGACGCGGTTGTCGAGGTGCCTCATGTGCTCAGGAACCTTACTCCAGAGGAAGAAGCTGAATGGCGTGAGGATTCTGACAACGTCCAGGTGATGCGCGACTCAACCAACGACTTGCTTCGAGAGGCTCGCAAACTGTCCTCTGAGATTGAGTCGCTCAACGATATTGATGCCTATTTGGTTGAGCATCTGGAAGGAGATGCTTACCTTGTAAAGGCTCTCCGATCTTCGAGGTACTTAGAATTGTGGCGGGAGGAATTTGAAAGAAATTCGTGGCAGTACCACTTCGCACTGATGGAGGAGCACGACGCCCCACAGGAACGCAAACAAAAGCACTGCGAGGGCCTGCTAGATGACGATAGGTTATGCCAAAACCGTTTTGTCTTGAACCACGCGGGTTACGTCACACTGAACACCTTGCACCCCCGCGAATATTTTGCCCTTAAAGTAGAGCTGTATGACCTGCTTACACAGTTCCACTGCCGGCGCATCAGGGCAGCAACTACGTGGCTTGAGCAAAAGAGGCTACTGAAGCCTGTACCATATACACTGCTCCGTCCTCACACGCCGACTGGTTTGCTTCCCTGCGCGAATGGAATCCCAGGCAAGCCGTCATGGCGGAAGCAGCCATCAGCGCAATGGAAAGTTTGGATGTGTGCACGATCTGTGCCGATGATCCGGCCCGGGATTACGCCATGGTGATTCGGCCAGCGGCCGGCCCAGGGACGCTTCGGCTCTACGACGATTGCTTTAGCATCCGTTCCGCCGACGAGCCAATGAAGCCTTTCTGATGACGTAGTGCCCCAACGGGTACCTGCCATCGCCTCTCGAATCCGGCTACGACGTCGTGCGAACGACGTTGGGTTTGGTACGGCTGGGATTGAACGCCATTTTGACGTTTCGCGGGCGGGATGCGAGTAACTTCTTCTACCAAGCCCGGTCTTGTGACGCAGCATGGCCTTCGGAGAGAAGGAAGGCCGCGCCTTCGACAAGTAGTAGCTGAGCCGGGGCAGGCGCCTATTGCGAACCCAGAGGCACTTTCACTTCCGTTTCCACTAGTTTGTGATCAAGATAAACTCATAAACTCATAAACTCATAAACTCATAAACTCATAAACTCATAAACTCATAAACTCATAAACTCATAAAATCATAAAATCATAAAATCATAAAATCATAAAATCATAAAATCATAAAATCATAAAATCATAAAATCATCAAATCATCAAATCATAAAATCATAAAATCATAAAATCATAAAATCGGCACTTGAACGGCAGCTCTTCGCCTAGAGCGGCCGATGTAGTCCATCAGTTCGCTACCATTCCAATCGCTTGCAGTAATGTTTCGCAAGCACTGTAGCGGTGTCGTGGAAATCCCCTGGTCCCGACCAGGTATATGAAATCACAACTAACTTGTCGCCATCCTCTTCAATTCGAACATCATGAGTGCCAGGTATGCTAGATATCGCATTCAGCGCATCAGTTCCCAGTGAATTTCTAGCTAAGGTACCAAAATCATTTCTTTCGATGTTAATGGAATGTCGATGCATGTAATCCTCGAAGGTGGCAGGGAAGCACAATAAAAGAATATCTTCGCATTTTCCCTATGTATTCGGCGGGAATTGTGCACTCAGCTCTCGGAAAATTCGATCGGCCTCTTTTTGCATAATCCAAGTTGGTGTCCGGCCAGGGAAGTTCATCGTCAAGGACCAATAAGGCAGGAATGACTCCGCGAAGGTCGTGACCGTTTTCCCGTTCACCATGTCTTCTTCTGCACCCGCCCCTAGCCATTCTGCTGGCAACGGATGAACTGCGTGTGGATTATGTATAAGTACGGTTCCCTCTCGCCACGTCTCCCTGCCCTCCGCAGGATCACCTACTTCATAGATGAACGCTTCAGGCAACGTCGCGTTCGAATCATGACGAAAGCAGGTTCCATGACGAAGCATTCGCACGGCTCCTTCACCAAGTCCGGATTCTAGCCCCATTCTTCCAAATTTTGTGATCGTGCCAGAGTTTACGAACAATATGGCCGAGATATTTCCCGCGCCCGGCTGTGCAAAAAATCCTGAGGGTATAGATTTTATCCCCGACCTATGTTCATCGATTGGCGTTTCCGAAATGATCAGATTTCCATCGCCATCGTGATACCAGGATTGCCGATATCCGAATAGGAGATGGGTCAAGGCAGTCGATGCGAATGTAAGGGCGCCGGGTTCGTGGAAGCACTGAATTGCGAGTACTAAGGGCTTCCCTGCCACATGGGGCAATTCCCAGTACCGTTTCTTAAGCTTCGTGAACAGTGGACTTCCCATTCGAATCGCGAGCTCGTTTCGAACATGATCTTCCAATTCGGTTTTGGTTCGCACGGGAGGCAACGCCGCGTAAGGCTGGTGCTCCTTGGACGGTTTCGGATTAGCGGTTACGGCTTCGAGCGACACGCGTATTCCGTCCTTCGTAATCGTAAAGTCAGGGCGATCGTGACTTCGATCTATCTTGTGCCCGTTCGCTTCAAGCATAGCGAACAAGAACAGCTCGAATGTTCGCGCATCGAAGCCGCTTGTCTGGAACTGTTCGACAAAATTCCCATCAGGATCATCGAAACGCTCTTGTATTTGGCGGAGCATCTGACGAGCGGGCTCACATAGTGGTGAGTCGCGAAGCGTCAGGAATTGCGGGTGTAACATGTTCTTCGTTGTGCCCATTGCGAATAGATCTATGCCCACAGTGCCCCCTCACTTCACAACGGGTGATTGTCCAGTACCACCATATTACTTTAGCATGTCGATTGCGGCAAAACGTCGTCCTGAATTCCGAGTGGTCGCTTGGAAAATCCGCAAACAAGATTGTCACTTGTCTTTTCTATGGGTTATCGTCTGGATCATTCGCAACAAAAGAAAGTCGTCTGGCGCAACCGATACCAATTCGTCGTCTTCGACGAATATCTGAGCGCTTCGTTCGAAGTTGAATACATCCTTGTTAAGCGGAAATTTCGCATAGGGGTTGTGAAACACGTAGAGCCCATCTGTCAAGTGTTCAACGTAATCCACTTTCTTGGTTACTCTGACCTCCGGAACAATGCCTAGCGCCGAAGGATGGATGGTTTGGTAGATTGACTTCGAGCCTGGACTGTCGGCCAGCGCACGCAGTTTCCCCCAGGATGCCAGGCAGCTGTACACGACTGCGCTGACTTCGTTAGCAGAATCATCCAAAAAGAGCCCTAGCGGCACGCTTGCGCCGTTCTCCTTCAAAGCTCCAGTAACCTGATGGCTCGGAACTGACGTGGCAGACGGCCCTTGGGCAATCGCTGCTTCCTCGTCAAAATTCAGGCCGTACAAGGCCGCGATTGCTGGACGGTTGGAAGCAAAATGTGCAAATGGCCGGTCAAACGCGGCAATGGCCAGAACGAACGGCCGGCCCTTCACATGAGGGAGTGCTGCGTAACCTTCACGATATTTCTTCAATTTTGATGAGAAACTATTGGCGATCCGAATCGCTGCCTGAGAATTAAACGCATTGAAATCTTCAGGCATCTCCTGCATGCTGTAGCCGACCGGTAAGGCGCCACCCATTGCTGGCGCGGCTATCGTAGCTTCCATGCAGAAGTTCTGGGGTGTCTCAACGATGAAATCCGGTGCGTAGTGGGTAAGATCTACCTTCGCTCCCCGCTGTTTGAGGCACGCAAACAGGTACAATTCCCAAAGACACGACTCGAAGGTAGTTTGAAATTCTTTTGCAAACTTGCCATCTCGATCGTTAAAGCCTTCCGCCCACGCTTCGATCACCTGCCGCTCTGGCAGGTATGCAGGCTCGGACAGCTTCTTGAAGAGTAGATGCTGCTTATCCAGGGGTACGCGCGGGGTAAAAAGGTCCATATCGTCCTTTGTGAAGTGCAAATACTTGATTCAATCGTTCACGCTGGGTAGTGCCGGTGAGAGGGTGGCTACCCCGTTAGATTGGCGGATCGAGCGAGTGAAGATTGATCGCATCATGTGATCTCATCCACGCCGCGCGAGGGGGTGGATCGTAGCGCGTTAATTCTCAAATCAGTCATCAGAAGCTCGGCAGGTGAAGGACTTGTAAGTTCATGTGCCCTCGTCCTCGCCTTTGCCGTTCTCCGAGGTCTCAAATCGGCGTTGCTCATTAGAGCGGAATTGCTTATGCCTGCGCTTATTGTTGCTGAGCGATTCAACCCGTGCCAGTCGCTCCTCGACTTCAGTCTGATGTCGCGTCAGCACGGTCTGCAACTGTTCTGCCCGTGCTTGATCGACTGCGCTTTGGCGTACGGCCGCCTCGAAACGCAATCGCAGTGCCGTCATTTCTTCATGCTCGCGATGCAGTTCGCCGTCGCGCGAGCTGACCGCATTTTGCAAGGCGCCTACCTGCTCACGTAACTGACCAATTACATCCTGAGCCGCACTGTGCTCAGCACGCAGCCGCTCGATTGCTGCCGAATGAGCAAACCGTTCCGACTCGAGAAGTTTCTGAAGTTTTGCGCCAGAAAGACGTTCACGGTCGATCTCAAGGAGCGCCCGCTTCTCCATATCGACAAAGCGTTGCTCGGCCCGCTGCGTACGCTCGGATAGCGTCTCTAGCGCAAGCGTGTGTGACCGTTTCAACTGTTCACTACCCTCGTGCGCATCACTCACCTGCCGCCGTAACTCTTCCAAACGTGCTTCGAGCCCTGCATTGATTGCTGCAGCTTCCGACAACTCCTGGCGCAATTGCTCTACAGCTTTCTCCTGCGCAAAGTACTGCACCTTGACCGACTCGAGAGACTCCATTGCAGACAAATGGTCGGCGCGGGCCTTCGCCTCGGCATCCTGGGCGGCTAAGACTGAAGCAGTGGACTCTGCCTGGTGCCGGGAGAGCAGGTCCTTCGACATCGTCTGCGCAGATTGCCACAGCGTGGAGACCAATTCGCCGGCCGCGGTTTTCAGATCGTCCGGCAGAGTTGCATGGTCCACCGTGACCCGAGACTGCTCGCGCAGTCTTTCCCAGAAATCCTGCACCGCCTGTGTCGGTGCGGACATGCTTCCCTTGCGCACCAGTTGGTACAGCCTGTTTGCAGTAGGAGTGATTCCATGGTGGAAGAACATCAGCACACACACCTCGCGGTACAAGTCCTGGGTTCGCGGGAAACGCTTCTTAAGCTGGACGACACTATCGGCGAGGGATTCGTCCAATCTTTTTTGCTCTATCGACATGTCTCGGCCTTGGCGTTCAGCTAGTGAGTATTATTACATAATATGTTGGAAAACCAATCGCAACTGCCTTACTTCTGACATTATTTTTATAATGTCGAATATTTTGTAGGGCGTCCTTTTTCCGTGCTAGCTCAGGCAGCGCCAGTACCTACACCATTGTGTAGCAACTGATTTCAGCTCTGACGACCTCAGCAATTGCTCGACGCGCCTCACCGTATTCCAGTCGTTGACGATGAAATGCGACGAGCATGCGGCTGGTGAGCTTGTACACAACTATCGTTACGATTGATCAAGCTGGACGTGGCGGATGATGTACACCGGGGGTTTCTACGCTAATAGTCGTCTAGTCGGTGGTAGGAAGTCAGGGCGAGACGAACGCACGTTGAGAAGGCGCGTTCACTTGCAATGGCGATACAGGTACGCATCTAGATGACCGCGCGGCAGCTCTCATCGCGCACGCGGACGCTCTGACCCTTCCACCGAAATCACTCGTGCACACTAGTTAAAAATATCGATCTGAACGGCAAGACTGCTCTGGATACTAGTAAATCGGAACGATTGGCAAAGCGATCGCTGAGATGCTTGCCGCAACAGCGCAGACCTCTGCCTTGTGGCGCGCGACAGAGAAGAACTGAACCAGGTCATCGCCGAGCTGAGAACAAAACGAATATCATGGATCGCCACGCATATTCCCCCCGACTCCCTATTCCTGACAATGGCGGGCACGCCCTACTCTTTCAGGTGGCGTCGGCTTTCAACCGAGTCCTTTAAGGTCGTTCTCCCGCTGCTTAGCAGGCCGCTCTCGAGACTGCACTAGTAGATATTTAAGGTTCCCGGGCACAAGAATCGCACTTTCGTAACGTATCTGGTGTCGAAGACGCGAGGTTGGTTTCGCTCCTGGCATGCTTGCTCGGCGAGTTGGCCGAGCCGAACGCGAGCGCCCTTTTCATGCGCGGCATGGCCTATGCCATTGCCATACACGTGGCGCGCCTGTATGCGGATGCTGGCGCGTCCCGACTGTCCGGCTCAGTGCTTCTCCTTTAAGCTGCGGCTGGTTATGCTGTGGATGAGCGAACACCTGGCCGAGCCACCATCTGATCGTCGAGCACGAGGTAACCAACATCGGCAGCGACCGCGATCAGCCGTCCGGAATGGCAAAAAAGAATCGCACCGCAATCGGGACAGAGTCGCTGATTGCGATCGCTGATCGCGGCTACTTCAAGGGCGAGGAAATTTTGGCGTGCAAGCAAGCCGGCATTACCGTGCTGGTGCCGGCAACCAAGACATCCAACGCCAAGGCCGAGGGCAGATTCGACAAGGCAGACTTCGTCTATGACCGGGAGAAGAATGAGTACCGCTGCCCGGCTGGTCAAGCACTGATCTGGCGTTTCGCCGGGGTTGAAAAAGGCATGACGCTCAACCGTTATTAGAGCTCGCACTGCAAGACCTGTCCGCTCAAAGACAGGTGCACACCTAGTCAGCAGCGCCGCGTGACGCGCTGGGAGCACCAGGACGTGCTCGACGACATGCAGGTGCAGCTTGAACAGCGTCCCGATGCCATGCAGATCCGTCGTTGCACGGTCGAGCATCCATTCGGGACCATCAAGTCCTGGATGGGGGCCACGCACTTTCTGACAAAAGGGCTGGAGCGCGTGAAGACCGAAATGAGCCTGCACGTGCTCGCTTATAACGTCAAACGGTTGATGACGCTGCTTGGGGTCGCTGGCATGATGGAGGCGATCAGGGCGTATGCCCTTTTACTGGCTCTGCAGCGCGTCTATGGAGCCAGTACCTTGCTGATCCGGTCGGTATCTCAGAAAACGCGACGCCGCTCCCTGTGCCCATCGAATAGCCGCACCACATGCATCGGCGGGTAAAGTTCCGCTGCCTGGGCCTGCTTCTAGGTTTTACACAGCGCGACATGGAGCAGGCCTGAGAACGCGTAAAGGATCACCTGGAAGGCCCGAACGCCGGCATCGATCAGATCATCCGCTCGGTTCGCGAGAACGGCTGGAAAGCCTCGAATAAGCTCGTCAAGGCCTTTCCGCCCCTTGCCGATTCTGTCCTGGCAGCTGCGGTGGTTGCGGCTGTGCGTGACGTGTTCGAGCCGCTGCCGGAAATTCATCCGGATGAAGACACTTTGGAGCCGGGCGAAGATACCAATGAACCGGATACGCCAACCGGTTAGCGGGGCGCAAGAGCTACCTGAGCAAGATATTGTACTTGGCACAGTGAGATAATCGTATCCTCGACATGGGCCATTGTGACCTTTACCCATAACAATCGGAAGGCTTGACCAGATGACTCACAAACCGACACCCCCCGACCGCTCGGAGCGCATCTACTTGGCGAATCTCATGGATGGCCGCGTCGACTGTCATGTTACTGGTCGTTGGCTGCAGTTCCCCGAGGTTGCCATGGAGAAAGCGAGTGGTTCTGGTACCCAAGCCCTAATGATCATCGACGTCATGACGACCTATGCTGACGGCGATGAACGCGAGCTATGCCAGATGGTGTTGGCGCGCGACGATTTGCTGATGATCCTGAACCGAATGCCTGTGGTGCCGCTCGACAGCCCCTTACCTCCGAAAACAAGACCATCACATGAGTAAGAACGTCATCTTCAATTATTCCGGAATCTCCGGCCTATTCTGCCAATGTGGCAACGCCGAAGTCATTGTCTTCGACAACCCCTTGTACCACCGGTACCGTCACTTTTCCACCGGGTGGAACACCTCGGGCGGCCCTGGGCGGCTCCTCGCTGCCTGCTTGAAATGCAACAGCAACATGCACAACCCAGAGGCGCGCCAGCGGCCGGATGACCTGCGCGAGCGCCTGCAGGTGGCTTATCCAAGTGTCGACGTCGACGATCTGCTCGCGCAGTGCTCCACCCCTCAACCCCAAGCTAGACTGGAGAAGCCATGATCACGAAAATCGACGGCGTTATTGACAGGTGTGCCCCGAGCATGATCGGCCATGGCGATCACGGCTTTTATGTGCTGCTTGCAGGCTCGAATATCGTTTACTGGCTGCCGGGCGCTCGTGAGGCCTACGCCGAGATCCACGGACGGCCCGCCAGCGCCAACGATAGCTTGGTCGCGCTGACGCAGGCCGGAGACCACGTGAGTTTCGCGGCCGAAGGTATCCGCGGGAAAGCAGGCACCCTCCGGAACTGGACGCTAGAAACGCGCTTGTTTGGTCACCCGATGCGCGACGTAACGCCAGCAGCTGAAACCATCACCGATAGCCTGCCCCTCCGGGCGCTTCCGAACTCGGCCGAACGCTAAGCACGCAATCCACAGCGAGAACATGCAAAAAAATCTCGACGCGAAAGAGATTGCCGCGCTCCGCGAGGCGCGCTTCTACGTGCTGCCAGTCGCTGGCCAAGGTGATGAACGGTACGCGTGGGGGAACTCCAGATCCGGAGTGCGCCAGAAGGACACGCAGCCACCACCTGGGCAAAGGGAGGCGCAAGCCTGGTACGACTGCAATGAATATGCTGGTGACGGAGACCCTGGTCCGGGGCGGCCAGACTGGCTCGATAGGTGAGCGCAGCGCGCGCAGCCGGCCGGGCCTCACCTCGCGCCGACGGCGACATCCCCGAGCTCGACATTGACGCCCTGGCGCTGAGCATCGAGCACGGCGGCGACTGGCTGGTCGTGCATTTCGTCGAACTGTACTATCGCACCACGCGCGCAGAGAAGGCCAGTGACCCTGCAGCTTGGACGCCGGCGGAGCGCGCGGCTTACGATCGCGATGACTGGGAGGCCTTTTCGCGCCTGCGTGGCTCTGCCGACGAGGAGGTTGCGGACTTTCAGGCCTACCTGGAGGTGGCGGCCGCCGTCGCCACCAAGTACGGGACCGACATCGCCTGCTCGATCGCCTACCTGACGCAGCGCCACATCGAATCGTCTGATCGAGCGGCCGCGCTACGGTACCATCCTCCAGCAGCCTCAACAGCGCAGTGCGCCCGACATCGGCCGGCAGCCGACGCATAGGACTTCCATGACTCAGTTCAACCCATCATCTAAGCATCCCGCCCGCGCAGTCCAGGCGTGGGTTATTCTCGTCGGCGTGGCCATGAACCGCCAGACTCTGACCTACCTGGGCCTGTCGCAGCTCATGTATCGCCGCAACGCCGCAGGCGTCCTCGACAAGATCCTAGGGCACGTGGCCTTCTACTGCAATGAGCAGGGTCTTCCACCGCTGACATCGATCGTCGTGGGCAAGGGCCGCGGCACACCTGGCCAGGACATCCCGCTCGACATGGCCTCGCTCGACGGCGCCCGCGAGCGCGTGTATGCCTACGACTGGTATGACGAATATCCGCCGACCGAGGCCGAGCTGGCTGCGGCGTTGAAGGCCGGTATCACGCCAGCAGCCGCTGTCAAATCCGCCCATGCGAAGCGCACGAAGCGCGCCCCATAGACCTCGCAAGAGGTAAGCAACGTGGCAGGAGCACAACCGAAGTACGCTTGCTACCTTGGCTTCGCTACGATACTGTATATTTATACAGCACATTATCTACCCCATGCCACACGACAACAAAACGGCGCTCGAAGAGCTCCATCCCTCTATCTGGCGCGCCTCGCAGCTGGCGCGCGGCAGCTCGCGCTGCATCGACAACGGCCACCAAGTGCTGGCTGGCCAGCTGCCCGGCGGAGGCTGGCCGGCAGGTGAACTGACCGAGCTGCTGGTGAGCCAGCCAGGCATCGGAGAGCTCCGGCTTGTAGCGCCAGCCATGACGGCCGTGGCTAAGCGCGGGATCATGCTCGTCCAGCCGTCCCACCCCAGGCGATCGCGTTTGCTGGCCTTGGGGTTCCGTCCTCGCAGCTGACCTGGGTGCGACCATCTAAAACAGCAAACGCTCTCTGGCCACGGAAAAGATCCTGAAATCCAACTCGACGGGGTGTGTCCTCTTCTGGGCGGCGCACTGTCGCAATGACAGCCTCAGGCGTTTGCATCTGGCCGCGCAAAGTAGCGAAACATTCTTTTTTACTCCGCTCCCTGCAGTTGGCCCAGGACTCGTCGCCGGCTGGCGCCGCTGCGCCTCTCGCTCCAGCCTGGCGCCGATGGCATCAGTATCGGTTTCGTGAAAAGACGCGGGCCGGGGCGGGACGCACCTTTGTTCGCGCCGCTCACACAGCCAGGCATCATCAAGCGCCCCACCGCGCCCGGCCGCGTGCCAGCACCAGCACCAGTCATCGAGACACCGCGCGCCTGGGGAAACTATTAAGAGCTTTCGTGACCATTGCAGCTTCGCGGCGTAATTGCTCCGGCGATACTTGACCGGAGACGTTGTCGCGTGGAAACTTCGTGGAAACTGCCAGTCGTCCCAGCACCAACCATGACCGAGACGAATCTATTGCGCTCAAGTGGTCCATCAGTAGGCCAAACGTGTGATTCGAACGACCTCTATGCTGCGCAGCGGCACCCGGCAGTGGGGGAGCTACAAGATGACGCTGCGACCAGGCCAGATGGCCGTGCTCTCTGCAGGCGGCACCATTGTGAGCCGCCTACGGCTGCGCCCGATCGCAGCTCACGCCCTTGCGATCCTGATGGGGCGAGAGGGCCAGGAACACGGTGCGCAAAGGGCGGCAATCGAGCGGGCACTGATTGATGCCGCCGGCGGCGCCGAGGCGCTGGCGCAGCTCGCCGCGGCGGAAGCGGCAGCTGCACAGGCTGCGGCAGCGGCAGCGGCAGAAGCAGCCCCAATGGCCGACGCCGGACCGGGCGCGCTCGAACAGGCCCAGCGCCCACGGCTGTCGGCAATCGAGACCGAACTGGTGGCGCTGCTGGAAACGAGGGGGCCGGTACACGGGACAGCACAGGTTGGATACGCGATCTGGCCCGATCGGGAGATGCAGCCGCAGGGTGCTGCCATCGCGGCCGCCGGGATCCTGCGTCACTTGCTCGATCGCGCATACATCGCGTCCACACTGGTCGACAATCGCCTGGCCTACAGCATCACGGCCAGCGGGATTGAGGCGCGGGAGCAGGATCGGATCGATGCCATAGCTCCGCGCCAGTTGACGCTGCTTGAAAACTAGCCGTCTCGAGGCACTAGGCGCCTTGAAGCATAGCAATGGATGCTCGCATCCGCGTCGCGAATGCTGACTTTCATGTTGCGCCATTACCAAACTGAGAAACTGAACTTTACGGGCGTCTTTTTTGAGCCTATTGTATAAATCATGGGCGAACAGCTATTTATGCCCTTCTAATAGTTCTAATTTTTCTGAAAACAGCAACCGAGAGCAGACCCAATCTGCCATAGCCGCTCCGTACCCGAGACATTTTTTCGTAAGTTGGAGAGAATTCCTAATGGACAGAAGAATCGCGCTAATCCTGCCTGCGTTTCTTGCCCTCGGCGCTGCCGATAGCAGTGCTCAGCAAGCACATAAAAAGCCAAATGAGATATATTTATTCGCACCTGACGACGTCTTGATAGATGAGATTTTCGTACCAGGCGGAAAAGTAGCCAAGGGCCAGAAATTGCTCGTGCTATCTTCTAACCAACTCGCCAAATTTCAGTCGCGACTAGATTCAATCAGAAAACTAGTCGCGGTTTATGAGCGACCGTTTCACGACGGCCGCATGGATCACTTGTTGGCAACTCTGAAAGTTGAGGCCGCAGCGGCGAACTTTGACTATAAGGCTAAGGTAACTATCTTGGCGGAGGTGCAGAAGCGGCATGACAATGGGGCTGGTGCAACTCTGGGCGATGTGGCCTCTGCTCGTGCCGCTTTAGAAGTTGCAGATGCAAAACGGCTCACCGCTGATTTTCAAGTCAAGCACGAACCGCTGAGAATAAAGGATGTTCTCGATAAGCTGGAGGTGGCAAAAGCACAACTTGAAATAGAGGCCGAGATGCTTACAAAGCACGAAAAAAGTCTAACGATTATCGCTCCCTCGCCGGGCCGTTTTTGGATTGAGGTTGGCGACAAGAGTTTTGTCGAAAAAGGGGCTAGGATTGGGGGGATCGAATTATGAGCGGCGAAGATAGCGGCTTCATGTCGAACAAATATGCCTATGAGCCGCTTAGGGTAGAGGACGGAATGTGGAAAGAAGGACTGGGGGCAGTCGGTGGTGCGATCGGGAAATCGCTAGCGGAGACGACGCCCTTTGTTTTAAATGTCGTTGGACCTGGAGGTAAGGCCGCTGGCGCGGCCTTCTCTGCAGCCGGAGCAGTGGTTTTAGAGCAAGCTGGAACAGCCGCCGGCCAACAAATTGGTCATAAGATCGATAATATCGACACCATCACCAAGAATGCTGAGACATTCTTCACAGAGATAAACGATTGGAAAGTTGCAAAAGACGCCATGGCGAATTTTGCTGGTGGTTGGCACGGACCGTAGACACATCTGTCTTGATATTAATCAGTCTGGGAAATGGCAAGGAACTGCGAGCTTTGTTTCTACTTCGGCGCGAGAAAGCTTCCTATGTCATCCTGCTCGGGCAAGTCGTCAGTGTAGCTATCCGGAGCGAGCGCGAGCGCGGCTGGGCCTACCCGATGCAGGCGGTCGACAACCCGCATGCCATCTCGCCGACCTCCGCCATAGGCATCCACCAGGATGCGTGCCATCCCTAGTGGTCCCGGTGGAGAGCGTAAAATGGTCGGTGCCGGGCTCCCCGAACGCGTAATCGAGCAGCTGAGTGGCCACCCCGGCGCTCTGGTAGATGTCCTCCACGCCGAACCCGAAATATCGAAGCTGCCGTCCACATCTCGGTACAAGAGCAGCTGGCCGATCTGGCGGCCATGCAGGTGCGCAGTGAACTCCTTCTTGACCGTCCCGGCCGGGCCAACAGTTGATACCCACTCGCGCGGCGCGATCGCCACCTCCATGCGCCGGCGCCGCAGCGTGCCGTCCGGCCTCCGCTGGTCAGCCACGTGGACAGGAACTGTCATCATCGCCCTCAGTTTCGGAGTCATCATCGTCCCGTCCAGGCTAACCGGCCGAGAAAAAGATGCTGTGCATGCGCTCCTCAGACGGCTGCTTCATGCGGCTGCCGTCGGCGAGCGTGACGTCGTGGTACGTAAGTGGAAAGCGAGCGAATAGCTTTCCGCGGGTGCTGTTCGGGTAGACCACGTTGTTATCGACCTTGAACCGGGCACCGTCGGCGAACTCGATCGCGAGCACCCGGCTCAGGCAACCGACCTGGATCGTATTACCCAGTTCTCGCACATTGGCCAGGTTCTCCTTCGCCTCCACGATCGACGCGAGCTTGCTGACGACCCTGTAGATGAAGCGATCGCGCAGCTCTATCGCTTCTTTCTGCGCCCGAGTGACCAGGGCGCCCTTGGAATCGGGGCGCAGGACGTATTCCTGGGCGGCAGAGCTGAGTGGCATCGTCGCGGCATCGACCGCAGCCCGGTTCTCGTAGTGGCGCAGCAGCTTCTGGCGCGTCTGAGGGCAGAACTTCATGAAGATCTCGACACGATCTTCATGCCGGCTGGCCAGGTGCTCGACCAGCTGCGGCTCGTTGCGGGCGGTGACCTCAGTGAGCACCTCCCAGATGTGCCTGGTGGCGGCCGGCGTAGCCGGCGACGGAACGAAGCGCTGCTCGGCCTCGCGCTCCTCCTGCGTCTTTACCTGGCGCTTGACGATGCATTCCTTCAGGTGCGTCACGCGCTGCGCGATCGGCACGAACTCGGCCAGCGCCTGGCGCATCGCGTCGAGTGCCAGGTGCTGGCCGTGCAGGCGTTCATTTTGCGGAGTTCGGCCTCGACCCGGTGCAATGCCGTGGAGTCGCCGTAGTAGAAGTCGTCCAGCGCGGGCGGCGTTGTGCCTTTGTCGTCCTGGCCGTAGAAGAATGTCGCCGCCACATGCTTCTCCCACAGCGCGTCCAGCACACGGCTGAAGTGCTGTTTGAACTCGACGTGGTCGACATTGGCGAGGGCGCGTTGGAGATGCTGTCATTGAGTCGCGCCAGGAACCGTGAATAGGCAACCCAGGTGACGGAGATCGCTGCCGAGAGTGGAAGCTCTGCGGGCGTCAGCGCCGGGAAGTATGGAGTGGTCATGCCGCGATGCTACCTGGGCGCGGGCGGCATGGTAGCAACCGCCGTTAAACCGCCATCATGGTGCTGATGATGGCGCCGGTGGAGCGGCCAGCATGCGCACCGCTCACTGCCGGCAATACCGGGTATCGGTCGCGGCCGACTGGCGTGCGGATGACCTTCGAGAGTGGCGACAAACTGACGCTCCGGCTCACCGAGCACCTTAGACTTGCCTGGCCGACAACAAGAGTCGTACACTGAGCCTTTCCAGAGTCACCAAAACAACATTTAATAATCGAAGAAAAATTTGTTATTGAGTTAACGCCTAATATTTATCCTAATTAAAAGATTGACATATGCCTAAGGGACTACCAAGCGCCGCCGAGCTTATTGCGGGCCGTGCTGTTACATTCTTTTCAATAGATACAGACGTAATCCAAGCACTTGGTTATAAATTCGAGGAAGGGGCGTTACGAGCCTTAAATCTACAACGACCTAATTGGATCAAAGTCTGTCTTACAGAGGTCGTTCAGAGAGAGGTTATCAACCATCGAATGGAACCAGTCGTACAAGCAGCTCAAGAACTGCGATCGGCATTTGCCAAAATTCAGAGGCTCTCTGGAATAGATACAAAGGCGATTTCCGAGGCAGTAGATAATATGCCCTTCGAAACCGAAGCACAGAATCGCTTTGAAAGCGAGTTTAATAGTTTTGTTTCTCGATTATCTGGCGAGATACTCCTCCTAGGCGGACCTGACCTGGCAGCAAACATATTCACCAGATATTTTAATGGTCAAGCACCTTTCGAGTCGAGAAAAGAAAAGAAATTTGAGTTTCCGGACGCCGCCGCCTTACTGGTCTTGGAATTTTATGCCAAGGCGCACAATACCCGAGGAATTCTAATTTCGAAAGATAACGGGTGGTCGAATTTCGCTGAAAATTCCGACTGGCTGTATTGCGTCAAGTCATTGCATGATTTCGTCTCCCTTTTTGAGTCTGCAGGAAAAAATGCAGATCTTGTTAAAGACAAGATAAAAGAAGGGCTAAACGCTCGTGAGAACGACTTTTTCCTACAGATTGAATCTGCCTTAAAGCGTGACGTAGAAAATTCCACTTGGCATGTTGACGACGTTTATTCTGGATTCGGATTGCGAGTTGAAGCGCATGTAGCTGGCATCGGATATTCCGAATGTTATCTTGATCCGGATGAGATGAAGGTATGGTTCGTCGAGCACGATCCATCATTATGTACGATCGAGCTACCAGTTTCTGTTGATGTCAATCTGGACGTTATCACCGAGTTTTATCAGTACGATACGATCGACCATGATGATATAAACGTTGCTTCGGATGAGATTTCGCGAGACGCTTCCCTGGACTTAAATGTGTTCTTGACTTGCCGAGGCAACCTACTTCAGGATGATGTAGACGAATGGGAATTCGAGATTACTATCTCAGGCGGGCGATACCGAGTGAATGTTGGAGAAGTAAATCCAGAGCTTGGTGATTACGACGAGTAACTTGCGCATATTTATACTCCGAACAACAGCTGCCCGTTTACGGCATACTTATTCGTAATTAATCTGTTATGCGCGACGTAGTTGTCCTTTCTTTTTACAATTACATGCTCCGGAGCAACGCCTCGATCTCGCTCAGATAACAAAAGAAACGACGTCGTCAGAGCCCCGAGCCGGCCGCATCTGCGCGTGCTCTTCGCCGTCACCTTATGCAGAGTCGGACGCCGCGGTCGGCGCGAATGCATACCGTTCCCACGCGGCCCACAAGTTGACAATCTCCACTTTGCGCCTGCGCGCGTACTCGATGCAGTGCCGGCACCGCCGCCGCTCCCGTTCCACAGTGCCAGCACGCCGGTCGCTCTGTCGACTATCCACTCGTTCCGGGTCTGCATCTGTGACTTTCTGAAATAGTTGCGACGAAAGTTACTGCGGCGCCGGACTATGCCCACCAGATTCTACTAACGGCTGCGACGATTTTTCGCTAAATAGCTGCGACGGACTCGTACGGATATCGAAATAGCTGCGACCCACTTCGTCCCGGACCTGATAACCGTCGTAACGTGACCAGCAGGGACCGGGACCGGCTGCTTCCGACCCAGGGTGTGTAAAAACGCAAATTGGACGACGGCCTGGCGACACTCGACCTTTCAGAACGCTCGCCACCGCGTTTTCTTAAGGTTCGGAATGGTAAAGTGCCACTGAAATCGGATCGCTCGCGCGTTTTTACACAGCCTGGACCCGAAGCGGACAGTCATCGAACGTCAAAAACGGCACCTATGTAAATTGACCGTCAATGCATTCTGCGGGATTTCAGAGCAGTCTTTCTTTGTTATCAGAGTCCGCGATGCCCACAACTTTTTGCCCTTCCCACACTACTATCCAGTTGGCAGGAAGACACATCGCGGACACTAGCTGAGGTCTTCTGTGCAACAACTGGTAGGCAAAGACGAATTCAAGGTCATTTGCGCTCGGCGGACTATGCTCTCTTGTCGACAGGCCATACACGAAAAAGCAAATAATTCTCGCAGTGGCGAAGGCACTGTTTTATGCAAATCCGGACGTCATTGACATCGGCGATGATCGGCGATTAAAGATGAAAGCACTTTGCAAACAATATGGTTATGACCTTGATGATCCTGACTTCGATGCAGCGATATATGGATAGCGCGTGTAGCAGCTTCTAAATTCTCTGCATATTTAACTCGGTCTAAGTAATCGGTGCAAGCAACGGAGATTAAGTAAAGCAATCTATATATATGCCTGCCAATTCATGCAATTTGACTCGTAATTCGACATCATCATCCGCCGCAAGCATGCTTGCCTCAATAGAGCGCAAAAAATCGTCAGCATTCAATTCTGCAAGCGTCTGGCGCAGTTCGAGTCGCCATAATTTGAATACAGAGTATATTTCATTAGCAATATTTTCTTGGCCCGATGCCATTGATCTTTTATAAGTAATAATATTGCTCGTTGGGGAAATGAGAATATTATATGAAATATACTCTGCATAATTCGAAAAATTAGGATGAAAAGTATGCCTTGAAGTCCTTTTTGCGACGTTGCAGTCAATACAGCAAACAACCAAATTTTCAATATCAAAGCAAAGTTTACGTGCATGGTGTTGCGCAAATGCCGAATTGGTCTCTGGTGTTTTTGGAATGACGTGATCAATATTTATGGCCGTACCGTGCAGATATAGTTGTCGGCGGCAGTAGCAGCAAAAGCCTCGTTGACGGTCATTCAGAAATTCCCGCAGCAGCTTCTTTGTTTTACTCAAACATTTTTGGTTACCGTTCTGCAGTGTTAAAAAAAATGAATCAGCCATAGTCTTATAGGCAACGTGATTAGGCGTTTGCTTTTTAGGGAGCGAAATCTGCGGTAACTTTCCTCCGGTCGAAAAGAATGCCCATGCGTCGGCAGTTTTCACTTCGCCATAGATCGTTTCCCACCTAAGATTGTCCAATATCTCGGCCTCTTTTAAATCTACGCCAGTAGGATCGGGGAGAAGGTCGATTAGATTATTCATCGTGCGCTTCGGCCATATCTACAATTTGTAGCGCTTTCTCTAAAAATTGCTTGTCACGCGTTGTCAGATCATTGTCATAGAATTTCTGTAGTTCTTGGCGTGCCTTGTCTGCCGTAATCGTATCATGGGTCAGGCTGTGCAGAATCCGTGCACATGTTTCCGGAACAATGCTGCTCGAGAGGGATAGGTAGTGAAACTGTTTAAACAGAAGTTTTTCGATGTTTGACGGAATTTCCTGCGATGTAACGGTTTCACCGTCTGGAATAGTGTAAATAAAGTCTAGCTCTTGAGTAGTATTAGAAATGATCACGGGCGAGTGAGTTGCGATTACCATTGCGCATTTGGTCAGAGACGAAATGGTTGAGCGGAACAATTTGGGTAATTCTGCCTGCCATGTTACGTGCAGACTGATTTCCGGCTCGTCAATCAAGATCAGGCAATTGTCTTGTGCCTCCTGTGCGACCGTGAGCAGCAACCGAATTTTTTGTACGTACCCTGAACTCAAATCCTCTGGAAAATAGCGATCCGTTTTTCCCTTGGGACCGAGCTTGCAGAAGAACCGGAGGTCAAGACGCAGGCATTGCTCCAGAACTTTCGCATCGTCAACAGAAAGCTCTCTCCAATCGTTTTTTTTGCAACGCTCTACCGCTTTTTCGGTAGTGGTACGTTGAACCTCATTTGCCCGGCGGGCTAAGGGAGTGCGCTTGTCCCAGATGGCAGTAGACGACGAAAACGATAGCACCATGTGCAAGTCTTCTAAGACGGCCTCAAGCAACGTTTTTTTTCCATTCTTCAGCAAACTCAATATCAGTAACGTTATGCTCTTATTTAAGGTCGTAAGGAATACTGCATTCTGCTTTGAGCGGTAGCCAAGGTAATGCACGTTCCCGGTTGACTTCGGTTCAAATCGATCCATCATCCCGCAAGGTAAAGCGACTATTTTGTCGAAATCTTTAGCATAAATCTTAGTGCATTTCTGCAGGAAGGTACTTTTCCCGGCTCCATTATTTCCAATGATGTAAAAGAATAGGTTATCTTGTGAGCGTGTAGCATGGTCGAGAACCAGCATGATTTATCATTTACCAATCTGAGACAGTTGTTAAAGTACGGGGTCTGGTCATAGTTAGAACGCATGTATCCTTTTCGGGCTCATAGCTGTTTTTACTAGTCTCCGAAATTTGCGCCTCCTGGAACGGCAGAGCTTGAGTTTCGAGCGCAGCTGCTGGACGAATTAAGGTTTTGAGCTTAGCATAGCAGGTTGTCAGGCGCGAAAAAGTCACAGACTGTCACGGAGCATGCGAACTGACGTGAAGCAGCCGAACAATCTCCCCCAGATCGTCAAAGTGCTGCCGTAATTTAGCCTTTGAGCCCACTGGCCTAGGATTGACACGCATAGGCTGCACGTTATCCAGGGAAATACATGATAGATAAGGCTGTTAGATCACGAAACGCAGGTTCTGAGACGCTGCCTCATCTATTAGGAGGAAAATATGAAAAGTTATCAGGGGGGCGTGTTATTTATTGACATGCTTGGCTTCGGCGCGTTAACAAATGGACATCTAACTTTGCGTGCAGTTGAGTGCGAACCTTGGAAGGTTGACCCCATTCGAAACTAACCGCCGCCGAATTCGCCCGGCACTTAACAGCGCGTTGTCCAGTGCCGGGCACGGTGTTAGAGCCTCGATCTATGCAATGAACCAACTAATTCGATCTGCTTTATTCCACTGGTGAATTCAGCGTGGATATTTGACTGGATTAGAAAGCATGGTGGCAGAGATAAAGATTTATCAAGACCCGAATTAGATTTAAAATTCCTAAATGATGCTGGGCGAATTTCGCTAAGATTGTGGGGGAACGGTAGCTATGTTGAAATCTCACTCGGAAGGTGGCTCGAGAATTAAAAAATTTAAATTACTCAGCAAGAGAATTGCATGTGGGCAAAATTCGTCACGTGCGGGGATGTCTGATGTACCCTGGAAAATTTAGAGTCCAAAGTATTTCTTCAACTAAAGAGAATAGCTCCATTTTCTTCGTCTGATGGGACTATAACTCTATAAAAGAAAAGATCGCATTCGCTCACTGAGGCTTCCACTAAGCGCGAAAATACGTCGAGAGTTTTTTTCTGACGTAAATTAAGACTTGATTTAAATTTTCTGACATTTTTGGGAGAGGAGGATTCGAGAAAGTCATAAAGACATCTTCCAAAGCCTGCTACAGCATCTGAGATCTGTATTGGAATGTTATCTGCATCCTCCGACTTTACGAATTTGTAGTCGACGGAAGATAGCTCGCTATCCCATACGCAGTTTTTTTTCAATATTTTTTCTACCTTTTTTTCGTCGTCGAAGATTTGCTTTGATTTCGGAAACATCTTAATGCGACGTGAGTAAAAGCCAGATAAGTTCTCGATCAATAAATGCTTTTTATTTTCGTAAACCAAATCAAATTTTATGTCGCTCGAATGAAGAGTGATGCATTTATAGAGAAGGAGTCCAAGGCGCAGGAGCATATGAGTGTCCGGCGAATCTTGATCGTTTTTGATGAAGAGATTAGCGATTGCCGATCTATTTAATTCGTATAGTTCTTGAAGGAAAGGCAGCGATTTCTCATGACTGATATTGGGGTAGTCGAACTTACTCATGAGGGCGAGAAATCCGGGCTTATCTAATTTAATTAATCTATAAAGACAGTTATTATAGAAAAACTGGTCTCCATATTCGTTTGGTTGGTTGAGGCATAGAACTAGGTCTTCAATAATGTCCAAAAAAGTCCAGTAGACCAAATTTGTAATCTGGTAGTGAATGAATATTTCGTTTTCCTCTAGCCATTCAAACAGAGCGCAGCATCTTGCGCTGTTTAATGCGATTCCAAATGCTTCTTGGTGTGTATGGTTGGCTTTTATTTCAACCAGATGTTTAAACTTCACTCCGTCGCGCTTTTTTGATGAATTCGTAGCTTCGCTCGTAACGTTTCGAAGTTCGGGTCCTGTACTCCATCTTTACATGCAATACCTCCCAACACAAAATTCGGCGACGCGATCTGGTTTTTATCGTTATCGATATTGTACTGATCTCCTTCGAGCCGAAGTGCGCGGACATTGTTGGATTCATCATAGAAAAGAGTATACCTGCCGTATGTGCGCGGAATTTCCATTTGCATTAAAAATTAAGTGACATTGAGAATGGATGAATTATCTAGGTCTCGCCTCCATGCAGCTCGTGTTCCACAGCACGATCATATTCAGCACCAGGCCGAGCGAGCCAAGCTGGTCCTCCTGTCCCTCGCGGTAGTGCTGACGCAGCTCGCCCCGCTTCCCATGGAAGACCGCGTGGGCGACCCTGTGCCGTCCCTCGCCACGGTTGAGCTGGGTCAGCGTGCCTCTGCGCTTGGCTTCGTCATCGATGTAGTTTAACGTGTGCAGGGTCTTGTCAATGCGGCCGAACTCGGCGATGGCCTGGGCCAGTCTCGTCGGTCGTTCTCCCACCTGGAGCGTGCGCATAATGCCAGCGGCCGGCACCCGGCCGAGCTTGAGCGAGCCGGCCAGGCGTAGCATGTCGTCCCAATGCGGCTCGATCTTCTGAAGGCTAATATTGTGTCCGGATACAGAATTAAGCATGCCGTAGTCAGCCTTCGTTTCGATCCGCAGAAGCGGGTACCGCCAACATCGGCCAGGCGCGGGCTGAATCGGTATCCAAGCAGGCGGAACAGCCCGAACACCACATCGCTGTAGGCGCCCGTGTCCGTCATGATTTGCGTCGGCTGAAGGTCGGTCTGCTGTTCTAGCACGACGGCCAGCAGGACCAGGCTGTCGCGCAGCGTGCCCGGCACCGTGATGTCGTTTAGCCCTGAAAACTGGTTCGATATCAGGTTGTACCAGGTTACGCTGCGTCCGACGCCAAAGTATTTCGGGTTCGGCCCGGAATGCACGGACCGCACCGGCACCACGAAGCGCATGCCATCGGCCGACGCGACCTCGCCGCCGCCCCATACGCTGGCCAGCGCCGAGCGGCCTTGCGCTGCCACCAGCATGGTGTTCGCCGCCGTGATGGTGGCAGCGCGCTGGTAGTTCCGGGCCACCCAGGACAACCTGTCGCGCTTGAGCCGGCACGTCGCCGCAAATCAGTGGCTCCGAACCCGTGTTGCATGCCTCCGCCATCATCACCGCGCAGATGCTCACGTGCAGATTGAAAGCGCCCGCCGTACGCTCCGAGATATGAGTGAAGGCGTCGGTAAAGCGCGTGCGGGCCGCAATCTCCAGGATCAATTCCAGCAGATCGACGCGCGGCAGCATGCCCATGACCTTGGCGCGTAGCGCGATCCACGACGCCGGCTCATCCATTTTGTCCAGGGGGCTGAGCACCAATTCTTGTTTGTCGCCCACCTTCTCGAACCGGACGGCCGGATTGCCGGGCAACCTGGCCGCGACTGCGCGGTAGGTGCGGTCCAGTTCATCGGCCAGTGCGGTCAATGATGGTCCCGGTACCGCTGACAGGTCCAGCGTGCGGCAAATGATCGGCGCGTGGATTCCCATTCAGCGCTATCGAGCAGGCCGGCGCGCGGATCGGCGTACCGCCAGCTCGGGGCCACGAACACATCGCGCCGGCGCAGTGCGATGCGCAGTTTGGATAAGACGCAGAAGGTATAAGCGTGGAAGTCGATGGAATCGCCTTCGCGCAGTACATGGCGCTCCCAAGGCTTGGTGATGATCTCGCGCGGCGCGTCGTTGTCAGGCCGCTTCACCGTCATATTGGCGCGAAGCCAGGCAAAGGCGGCGATGAACGGCTCGCCGGCGGCGTTCGCGCCAAACTGGAAGTGTTCGGCCAGCGCTGGAAGGAAGCGGCGCACGGTCTTGTACTTGGCGTCCAGCTCCTGGTAGTACACATTGTCGGTCGGACGAATCAGCTTATTGACGCCGGCTAGCGCGAGCGCGTCCGGCGAAATCCACTCGAACAACAGTTTGCGCAGCTCGGCATCAGGCACAGTATCGTCCAGTAGCATTTGGCAGGCGCTGGCGAGCGTTGCCGCCGCTTCGTCAAGGTCTTTGAGCGATCGGAGGCGCGAATTTCTGTCGGCATTCACCGCGTCCCCGAACAGCTCGCGCAGGATGACTTCGAGTACTTCCAGGGCGTAATCCTGTGCCGATGCTTCGAGGCAGTGCACGAACGCAACCAGCGTTGCCAGGCGTCGCACCACCGGTAGGCGCAGGATCGCGCTGGCCTTGGCGGCGCCGGCGAACCGGGCTAAGGCCGCGATCCGCGTAACCGGGATGCGCGTCGCGGCCGGCAACCGGATACCAAGCGCGCGGACGGCCTCCAGTCGCATCAGCGCCAGGCTCATTGATCGGCTGCTGGCCACCACCGGCCCGGTGCGCAGGCGATCAAGCTGTGAGTTCCGGGTGTCGCCAGAAGAGACCAGAAGGCCTTCCAGGCGCGCTTGCTGATCCAGGCTGACGTTTCCGCTGCCCAGCGAGCGCCACAAGCGCTCCTCGACGCGGCTGCGCAGGCGCGCGACGTATCTTTCAAGCGTCGTGTAGCCAGGCAGCAGCACCTTGTGCGTCACGAGCCATGTTGTGGCGCGCTCGAACAACACGCTCGGCCGGTCAGTACCGGTCCAGCAAGAGATTGCTGTCGCTACAGTTGCCGAGATGACTGCTGTCAAGAATGGGCGCTGGACGAAAGATGGCCTGCTGGCTGGAAAAGTGTAAGGTTCGCGAGCTGCGGCTTCCGCCGAAAACACCGCGTACTTTGTAGCGCGACTAATAAGTGCTTGCAGTCTTGCCTTAGGCCGGCACCGGACGCGAACGCGGCAGGCGGCCGTTGCTAGGTCCCGAATGTCGCGCTGGCCTCACAAAAACATCCGAGGTCGAACCTACGGCCCGTTGCTGCTATTCTCTACCTGTCGTCGAAACAGGCTGCGCTGTCATTCAAGGCGTACCATACGGCGTATAGCTGATTCACTTGCTCAACCTGCTGCACTTTTTTTTATAATCGGGTCATTAATTGTTAGCCCACCGTATCCCATGCCTGATTTGAACGCAGTAGTCGCCCCGCTGCACACCGTCGTGCCCCTTGAAGCGTTTTCAATATCCACGCAGATGGACGGTTCAGCAGGCAGCAACCGCGCGCGAGGCGGCGTTCGCCAGATTCGAGCCGACAATGATATCGATGCAATCAAGGCATGGTTGGCGCGTTTTCTGGATAAACAGACCACGTTCGACACCTATCGTAAGGAGGCCGAGCGCTTGTTACTTTGGTCAACGCTGCAGCTGGGAAAACCACTGTCCTCACTGACCCACGAAGACTGGCTCCTCTACCAAGAGTTCCTGAGAGATCCTGAGCCAGCTAGCCGCTGGGTTGCAGCTGAGGGGCGCAAGTTTCCCCGGACTCATCCAGGATGGCGCCCGTTCGCCGGCCCGTTGTCGGCGTCGAGCCAGCGTCAGGCGACGGTCATCCTCAACACGTTGTTCTCGTGGCTGGTCAACGCGGGCTACTTGGCGGGCAATCCGCTTGCTTTGTCTCGTGAGCGCCGCCGACGTGCTGTACCGCGGGTGACCCGGTACCTAGACGACGATATGTGGCAAGAAGTGAAGATGACTGTCGACGGAATGCCGCGCGAAACGCCGCGTGAGCGTCGGCACTATTTGCGTTTGCGCTGGCTAATTTCTCTATGTTATGTCTGCGGTCTGCGAATCTCCGAGATCACTGGTAACAACATGGGGGGATTTTTTCGGCGCCGCGACCGCGATGGCGAAGATCGATGGTGGCTAGAAGTGCTCGGCAAGGGGGACAAGTTGCGCATCGTGCCTGCCACCGACGAGCTGATGATCGAGTTGGCGCGCTACCGAAGGGAGTTAGGGCACCCACCCTACCCCGTTTTCGGCGAGCCCACTCCGCTGTTCTTGCCGATAGACGGCTCACCACGGCCAATGACGCGCGGCGGCGTTCACGAAATTTTCAAGGTGATTTTCGCCAAAACCGCAGATCGGCTAAGCCAGCGCGGTCCAGAGTTTGCACCTGCGGCCGCACGTATGAGCCAAGCGTCCGCGCACTGGTTACGACATACGGCTGGTTCCCATATGGCGAACAACGACGTCGACCTCCGTCACGTTCGCGACAACCTAGGACATGAGTCGATCAGTACCACCAACGCCTACCTGCATTCCTCCGACGACGCACGGCACGCCGAGACAGAAGAGAAACACCGAATCAGGTGGTAACACATACGCAGGGTCGGTACCTGGCTCCGCTCACGCGCCGTTGGTACTTTCTTCAGTTAACTGGATCAAATGAGAGGGGGAAACTCCGAGAGCCGCCGCCAGCCTGAAGAGTACGCGCACGGTAGGCTGCCGCCCTCCGCGCTCCATTAAACTGACAAACGTACGATCAAGATCTGCACCATGTGCCAGTTGCTCCTGTGTCAGCCCCGCCTCTTTTCGAACTGCACGCAACACTTTTCCGAACGCTAGACCTGGATCCAAAGACAATCTCCCTTTAATTGGGAGAAATCATGGCTCTGAGGTATGATTACGTCTTCGGACTATAGTCATCATTTAGAGCAGGAATTCGCGCAGATTCTTGAACTCGACAAAGGGGTTGCAGCGTCCGCCCGATCTAAAATTCCGCTCCACCGCCGCTAAAATGACGAGATATCGCTTTCCGTTCGTTTGCTTCCAGACGGACAATGAATACGTCAACACACTCTGCCTGCGGTACTGGGCCGTAAGTTCTTCGGGTAAATGGACCGAGCCGTTCGACACTTTATTGTCGGAATCTGGACTCAGCAAGCCGGAGATGATGAGTGTTTTACAGTTAGCATGCCAAGCCGTCCTTCCTCACGTGCGTTGCCAGACATGCAAAATGCCACTAGTGGTAGCCAACCGCAGTCAATATTCTCCCTCGACGGGCTCACTGTTGAGGTCTGGAAAGCGTTGGCGCTCGCCATTATGCGTTGCATGCTCAGCAGTGACCATTGCAGAGGAACATAGGATTGAGTATTTTACAATTAACCAATCACGTCAAAGGATTGCCGAGGGAGTGCGGCAATTGCACGCGCAGGCCGATTCCATCGACTATGCTCAACTGAACTACGTTCAATCGTACTTGCTCTATGCGGCACTGGTTGCCGCAGGCGTGAGCCGAGAGGATCCAGTTATTCCTGCTTTAGATATGCAAACTGGTAGGCTAACACCAACGCCAGCGCTTTCCGAATACATTTATACCCGGCTATATTTTGACAAGCTCATCGTTCCAGCGGTTACGTCAAACGTAGAATTTTTTAGCTTGGACGAAAGGACTGGCGCTATAACATTTAGCGTGGGAACAGTTCCGTGGACGGTCGCTAATGACGTTTCTGGTAGATCACTCGAAGAAATAATCTCCGTTCTGTTCCAAAGCATTGAGCGCCCTGATCCGACCGCGGCAGCAGAACTTTGGCATCTTGTAGCAGAAAACGAGTGTAAGAGGTATCTACTCAGTCAGTGTGAACGATACCGCTTTGTCCACCCTGGGATCTATTCTTCCAAGGTCGCTGCAGCAATCAGCGATTATCTGGATCGCTGCTCTATCGGCCAGATGTGGAACATTATTTACTACGCTATCAAAAACCTTGCAGCCCTCGCGCAGGAAGGAAAGTTCACGCTCCAACACATCTATAATATGATTCCCGGCAGCCTACGCCGCTATGCGGACTATCGTCTCGCAAACGGTGATTCGATTCGACCCTGGCGCCGACCGGCGCCGACAACAGAATCGTGGGTAACAAGTATCCTTCTAGATGGCGTTTTGAAATCTGGAGACGTTGCTTTCGAAACGTTAAGCGGGCGGGACGTGATGGAACACATCAAGCGACTGGTGCATGGGTACCCAGACATAGGTGACTAAAGCAGGCCGTGAAGTTCGCGTTTACGTTGTTAGCATGATATTTTCTGGAAGGCTGTAAGGTATCACTGGTAGTCTGATTTGTCTCCCCAGCCAGACCTAACTACTTTCCAGCCCTGTAAACCAGTAATCGTTAACCGCATGAGATGAGGACAGGTTACTAATTTTTCTTGTCGAGCATGCGCCGGTGTTAAACGTCAATTTTCGAGTGGTATGTCGCTAGCTTTGCCGCTTTCTGGATGAGCGACCCAACAAACCTAAGGCTGACCATCTACGTGTGTCTAAGAATATCGGTGGCCCCCTTAGCGAGCGCTATCTCAGGAAAAGGTGTTTTGCAGAACGATACGAGCTCAGACACGTCCAGTATTTATAGCCACCAGAGTATCTATACAGAGCTATGGAAATAGTGTGAGATAAATTCCGTCTACAGCGGGAAATGCAACGCTTCCACTTACAAGATCTCCGTTCTCGCTGTCGTGTTGAACCTCTACATTCCATAGTGTGCACGTGTTTATTCGCATCGCATCTACTCCGTCGCGCCCATCGCAAACCGCGACTAGCCACCAATACAGCGACGCGTACTCGGCTATAAACTGAGCGCGCCAGCATATCCTGATCCTACCGGAGAATTCATGCTCAAAAGGAAAGTGGAGCCTCCGCACATCTAACATCGGCTGCTCGGGCCTTTTGCAGTCCTCTAGAAAAACTTGCTCATAGCCACGCCGCAGGAAGTTAAACGCTAACAAGTGCAAATTGCAGGCCTTGGGCATTGGACTTAAATTTGCGAGGGTTATAGACTCATGACGTTGCATGTCCAATTCGTCGAAGGGGCAGAATATTGAAATAGATTTCAGCAAACGTTTCAGGGTTGCACGATACACCCGTTGCGCAATGCTTAATCGCTCGTGCCAATACGTTCGGCTCGCATCAATCTGGCCTACCGATTCCGATGGCAATAGACGTACACTCCATCTCAAAATCGTCAAGGAAGGTAAGGTTCGTGTGGCAGTAACGTTGAGGTAAGGTCCGGATATTTGCTGGACGATCCACTGGCGTACGCTTGTCTCGGGCAGCAGCCAAGGCGCATAACTTTCAAGCCTGCGTTCGCCTAGCATGGACTCGAGTTCCTGCCGAAGTACGCTGACGGCGCCCCACCAGTGTTCGATATCTGTGAGAGCCCGTTTTACTTCGCTGGCCCGCTGCTGCATAGCCAGCCTAGCACTCAGGGTTGGTTTTACTCCAGAAAATGGGCGTCTACAATTCTCGCATGTGTACGGGCGGTGGAGCAGACGGCGATAAAAACCGTACGCCGGCGTGCGTTTCCCGCATGAGTAACAGCGATCGAGCAGCCCTGCACCGTCGATCGGGCAATGCAAAAGGAAGAGTGATTGGTGCCAGAAGGTGTGATAAAGCTGCTCAAGGCATACCGGGCAGTAGCGAAACTGCGGTGACCACCAGGCTGACCTATGGTGTCTTTGAGACCCTTCTACTAACTGTGCCTCATCAGAATTAATAGCCCACCCGCTTGCAACGGCAAAGATGTCAGAATCGAACCGGCGGTTCAAGTTAGGGCGACGGCTCTCCTCCGCATAGCCGATGCCCGTTGAACAAGAAACAAGCAGTTCTGTCGACTTTAAGCCGTTGCGCCAAGCATAACGCCACAGCGATGACGTGATCGACTCGCCCTTTAGCGGCGTCAAATCGGACGCGGCGTTTGCCGCGAACTTGATCTGTCCGGCTCCGTGTAACTTCATCAGCATCCTTTAGCTGGAATAGTCGAGGCGTGTTCCGACCTGAATTTTGAAAACAACTTTAGATCTAACCCGTCAACGGCCGGGAATCCCACGCTCCCGCTCATCAAGTGCCCTTGTTCGAAGTCGTACTCGGTGAAAGCGTTATGCAGTGTAAGGTTCTCCTTCCGCAGGTCGCGCATCCCGCGGCGCCCATTTCTGACCGCTGTAAGCCACCAGTATATGGAAGCGTACTCGGCAATAAATTGAGCACGCCAGCAAATTCTGATGCGCTCAGCAAACTCGTCACCGAACGGAAAACCCACCAGCCGATGCTCAAAGTTAGCCTTCTCGGGGCGAGCCATGGATGAGCTGTAGTAAGTCTCATAACTCCTACGCAGTGTTATAAAAGCGAAAACATGTAGATTGATTTTCGCTGGGAAATTGACTACGTTTTCTGGGAGAAGAGTTTGGTAAAGCCGGTATTCCGATTCATCGCAGAAAGAATATTGTGAGATGGTTCTCCAGAGGAGCCTCAGCGTGATGCGGTACACTTGGAGGGCGAGACGAAGGCGAACATCAGGACTGGTGCGCTTACCCCAGATACTCGTCGGCGGATCCGGCTTAAGTCGGACTTTCCAGGTTAAGACAATTAGCTTAGGTAAAGTACGTGTCCGTGTTGAGATGCCCTGCGGGATAGGTGCTGTAGAAAGAACCCATTGAATTGCACTTGTGTCGGGCCTTAGCCATGGCGCATAAGTGCCGACAGAGCGGTAAGGCAGCAACCTCTCGAACTGCTTTCGGGCAGGCCCCATAAGGGCCCACCAACGTTCGATCTTCAAAAACACTGATGCAAATTCGGATGCGCGTTGCTGAATAGCGAGCCTCAGATCTAGGTTCACTTCAATCCCAGAGATCGGGCCAGAACACTTCGAACATATATAGGGCTTACTCAAAACGCAATGATCCAAGTTTCCCGGGTTTAGTAGCGCTCCGCAGCAGTAACACTCGCCGCGTAGGGCCGCTCCATCAAGGGGGCAATGCGATAGGAACAGCGACTGGTGCCAGAAGCTATGGTAGAGATGCTCAAGGCACAGTGGGCAGTATCGGATGCCTGATGCCCACCAAGCTGACCTGTGTTTGGCATGGCTCGCCTCAAGAAAGTGCGCTTCCTGGGACAGTACGCCCCACCCGCTTACATTGTTAAAGACCGTGGGATTGAGCACGCTCTTGAGCTTCTTTACAGATAACTGGTTGCGCCAGGCGAAGCGCCACACAGAAGACACGATCGATTCGCCTGGCAACGGTGCCAAGTCCCATGCAGCGTTCGCAGAAAAAATCGTGGGGCTGGCACGGTGGACGTTCATTGTGGAATTTTCCGCTTGCGCTTAGTTTCACTTTTCATGTCGCCCATGGCATCCGCAAGCAGTGCAAACTCGACCGCCTCCCTCCAGGCGTCCGGACTTGGCAATTCTCCCGGCGCGTCGCTATATTGCTGCTTTGCCAAGTATTCCCTGAGCGCTGCGAAGAACTGCCGCGCTGGAAAGCCAATTTTTGACAAAGACTGATCCGAACAAGACTTGACCGCCTCCATGAATGGCGCTGCTTGATCTGCCAAGCGAAACCCTGCATCCCATGCTTCAGGCATGAAGAATTGCGTCCATGTCTGCGAGGTGCCTTGAGGCCAGATGGCACTATCGTATTGCTTGAACACACTTGCGACGTCCTCCACTGTTGAGTAAGCCCTGAACTGCTGGCGACGGCGTGCAAAACGAGAGATCAGATCGGACTTTCCCTTGTCCCGCAGATTGGCGATGACGTCAGAAAAATCGGGATCCTGCCCCATCATTACCGTGACCAAGCCAATCCCCTCCCGGTCAAGATCATTGTAAATATCCTTCAGAAACAGGAAGTCTTCGAGGCGCATTGCATTAGCTTCATCGATCAGAAGCACAATAAAGGGTAACTGCGAGGTCCGAGCCAGGTCGATCAGACGACACACCAGACGGTGGCGTAGATCGAAGGTTTCGCCCCGCAGCTCTGGGTGCCCCACGGCGGTCAGGAAATGCTTGAAAAAAGCCCGTATCGAGGGAACTTGATGATTCCAGGTCGTATGGCGGATGACGATCAGGGCTGGCATGCGTTCACGCAGCAGATGCTCAAGCAAAATTAGCGCCCGGGTCTTGCCTGCGCCACTGGGCGCCGTGAAGCAGCACCCCGTTTCGCGTACGAGCAAAATATGGCGCACGGTCTGGTACAGCTCTGCTATCGGGGTCGTGATCAGAACGGTTTGAGGGTCGAAGGCTGGATGATCTATCGTTACCTGTTCAGCACGAGGTTTACTAATAGTAGTCATGTCAGTCTCCAGTGTAGACAGGTGTGATTATTGGCAAGGCGAAGTCGGGAAAGGCAGCTTTTCTTAGCCGGGGCAACGCAACGACTTCCAAAGGGACCTGTAAGTGCGTATCGTTCGTCGTAATGCGCTTTTGATCGGCCTCGACTTTCGCGAGATCGAGTGCATCTTTCGAAGCCCGTTTGCGGTTGCGCGCAAGTTTGTCGCGCTCAAGCAGCTCTTCCGTTTTCGATGCATTTCATCGCGCTGCAACCGATGTGTGATTCTCATGGTTGCGCAACGAAAGGCCAGCAAGATTGATTAAGGCGCGGTTACGCCACGAGATGTGTTGTCCTTGGCGGCTGCTCGGTGCGAGCAACGGTCCAAGCTGATCCCCCGTGTCGAGGACGGTGGCACTAGCTACTTGGACGTCACGCCGATCGCAGTACACGACTAGTCGTCGGCCAATGAGATCGTATGCACTGGCCAACGCTGGATTGGTGTACTTCCAGCGACCGAGGGTCACATAAGGCCGAACGTTCTTAGTGCGACTACCTCGCACCGTAACGACCTCGACATGCGAAAGAAGCCGCGGATCTTTCTGCGCACCCTGAGGCAGAGGCTGCAGAAATACCCCTTGGTCGACAGATTGGAGGCTGTGTCGAAGAGCTCCCATCGGGGATGTAAAACTTGTCCCCTCGTTTGCTTCCTCGTTATGTTCTCGAATACACGCGTTAATGACGTCGAGTAGGTCACGTATTGTGATCTCGAACTGGACAGCTTTTTCGAGGGGGGCAGACCGACTCGTGTCTTTGGGGCCAGAACCGAATGTCGACGGAAGACGCTTCAAACCGCGCTCCGTGAGCTTGCCGAAAATCCGTTCGACCGGGTGGCGGCGCCACCAAGCCTTGACTGGCCCAAAATTGACTGCGCAGCCGACCGTCTTGATGATGTTGTCGACCACTTCCGTAGCCGCATTGGACCATGCGTTGTCCATCTTCAGGACACTGAATCCTTGGTAGGCAAGCTCGGGCATAACCTCCAGGGGGAACACATTGCCATCAACGGTCAGGTGGCACCGCATGTCCCCCTCTGACTTATCGCGCGGACGTAAGGCGGCCTCTACCACTTCGAGGACGCTGTCCCCGCTCGGCGTGAGCTCAAGAGCAGCGAACGCTCCAAGTACGAGGTTGAAGCGCTCCTCGATCAGAAACCCGATATGCCAGCGCGCTACAGGAATCGGAAGCCGGCCACCGTCGTCGGTTTCAATGATAATGACCGATGCGGCATCTACTTTATGAAAGTCGAGCTGGCATGCTCCATACCCACGTAGAGTTGGAAACACGCTGCGTATTCCGGAGCCAACACCATGTCGACGAACCGCTTCTTCGCCGGCGCGTGCACCAAGCCATCGCGTTGGCTGCTCATTCAGTAAACTCAGGCAAAAAGCACGCAGCGACTTGTAACCACAGTTCTTAGTGTTGAAAGGCCAATCCTCCTGCGTGAATCCGAGAGCGCGCAGCTGATCAAGAAATTCGCCGTGCAGTCCGCTGTAGCTGATTCTAACGACAGGCACTGCTCTGCCGGTGTTGCCCAAGAATCGGTTACGAAGGTGTTGCTCCACCTCAGGAAAGCGCGCAAACAGTTGCGACAGCGCGCCAGCGCAACCAGCTGAGCCGTCACCTCTGCCCCGTACCACCGGTTGAACACGTTCATAACCAGCTAGTCGCTTCCATGGCACGAGCGCGCGGAAACCCGCGATCCTCCCGTCATGTGCACTCATCAAGCATCGCTTTACCTGGCGGAAGAGTGTTTTTCGAGACAGCGCCGTCGCTTCGCTGATCGCCGCAAGTGTGAATCCTTGGGCATACATTTGCACAGCGAGCTGACGCTGCTTATAGGTCACCAACGTCTGCGCATCGAGCAAAAATTCATCAGGAACAGGCCATTTCGATAGGTCTGCATGTGCGTTCGGTATCAACGAGTGGGTTCTTAGCTCACTCATGAGATCACCCGTTTGAGTATAGAGTGCATGCCGAACAGGCGTTTTCCCAAGTCGGTTTCGACGATGCCGTTTTGCAGGGATCTTGCGATGACGGCAAGCATGACGGCCTTGTCCACATCGAGCGATGCAAGCATGTCACCGACCCGGATCGCGCCGTGGCGCTTGAGCTGACCCAAGAGTATCTCTTGCTCCATGTACGATGGATAAGGTCGAGCCCGGGTCATGATGGCGCATAGGGTCAACCAGTTGTCGAGTAAGACCTCCTTGCCGACGAGCTCCAGTTCGCTTCGCCAGTGGAGTACTACGCCTGCTGCGACTGCCTTTGCAGTCACAGCGCTGTCGTGTTCAGTCTCTTGGTGCGGTTGACCTGTACGGGCTTTGCTCTGCCGGCCGATGATCAGCCATTCTTCGCGGCCGTCGTTATGGCGCAGCCTTACATACCCTTCTTTGTTTGTCGACGACACCATGAACGGATCGTCGATAAGGTCATACCCGCGCAACGTCGTAGTGCCCTCGAGGAGCATCAGGTGCATGAACGCTACGTCACCCGACACTGTCAGGCGACAAGCATTTTTAGGTGAGTCGAAGATCCAGAGATTGGACACCTTTTGTGCGCGCTTGCGGATCGCTGAAAGCGGCGTGGGACTATCTTGCCCTGGTCTGCCTTCGGCGACCTGGCTAGCTACTTGTTGAACCATTGCTCTACCCTCCATGACTAGACGGATGCAGCTTTTTTTGGAAACAGGAGTTGACCGTCCGGCCAGAGGAAGCTATCTTTGATTTGTGCGGATCGAAGATACAATCTTTGGCCGGAAAGCGGCGAATCTCGGAAATGGGGTTTGTCGCTTTTTTTACATGATCATTCCTCCCGAAGGATCGCCTCGATACGGGCGGCCTTCTCGAGCGTGATGTTGGAAGCGGATTGAACAAGTGACTTTACGAGGGGCGCTACCGAAGTTGAAGCCCTGATGCTTTCGCAAGCGTTCATGCATCGATCAGCAATGGCGACGGACAGCAAGCGACGCGCTTCCCCATCGTCCAGATCAAGCGCGTCAACGATGCGTTGCAAGAGTCGTAGAGAAGGTGGTCCTTTTTTGGAATTTTCGAGTTGCGAATAGTAGCCCCGGCCAAGGCCAGCTCGCGACGCGACATATGCCTGGGTCGCACCCATGCGCGTTCGTATGACGAACAATTCACTTCCAAAGTTAGTTTCGCTTGCGTGCATGTCTTGTACATCCTGTGCCAAGGATAAGTGCGAAAGCTGGTTATACAACCGGTTTAATTTGAATGCAAGCGAAATGCGTTATTAGCATAGAATCATGCAATCTAAGTTTGAAATGTGTTTTCCCCAAGTAATTAGTATTATTATTGATCTCAATATTGCACTTCGGCGCGCCGGACTAATACTAGTGCGGCGCGCCGAGTTAATGTCAGCGCGGCGCGCCAAAAGTATCTTAAGAAAATAGTGCCGCGCGCCGGACTAACAGCTACGCGGCGCGCCGCAAGCATGCCCGAAAACCATTGCGGCGCTTCGAGTTAATGCGAGCGCGGCGCGCCACAAATTATATCCAAAAAATTTTGCAGCAATAGCGAATTCGCCTTCTATCATCGGTATCCGTCGGGGCGTCGCTTGCGGAAATCACTACACGCGTGCCCTGATAAAACTAAATATTGGCATTCGCGACACGGGCCGTCCCATCATAACCTTGTTCGGCGCTACTTAATAACGAGCCATGTGACGTAGTTCCCAGTGCATGCAAGAACATTTGCGTTGTGCTGGAGTTGTTCGCGAGCAGAGGCGTAAAAGTAAGTTTTTCCAAGCACCCCGCCCCGCCGGGAGCGCTTGGCAGCGAATTTTTACAGATGAGCTTATAACCATACCAAGCACTACTAAGCGGCAAACTAGTTGCCCATGCTCAGTAAAAATATTGCGTAGACGAACAAACGCATAGTGGATAAGAGCGCCCAGAATAACTAAAAAAGTAACTTTTTTTGCAGTGCTGCGGATCGAAACGATGGGTACTAGCTCGCACGGCGCCGCCCCGTCGACCGATGTGAATGGGCTGAAATCCAGACTAACGAAATGAAGTATCGCAGCAAGAACCTGGTCGTCTATGGAAGCATCAGGGTTCAACCCGAAAATTAACTTTTCCCTGTACAGCGGGCTGCCGGAGGGGAAATTTGCCGTGGCAATTTTTGGCTACCCAAGTCCACCGACAAAAACGCCTTAGGCTTGAAATCGAAAACTAACTTTTTCCTGTTCAGCAGGCTGTCGAAATGGAAGACTGGCGCGGCAAATTTTCGGCAATCGCGTCCACCGACGGAAACCTGCATTCCGGCAAAATAAATTCCATTTAGGATATGGTAGTTTCATTATTAAATACAAGCATAACGGGCAAGTTTAGGGTGAACATCGGTCGATGTGGGAGTACGAAGACGTCTACTGGACCTACCCGTTTCTCTCCGATAGTAAATTCAATTGAACACTAAATGATTCCTCTTTGCACGATGTTCAGCGACCTTGTGTGTATCAAACGCGCAGCACTTGCCTTTTAGCCGACTGAGCTATGTAGAGCTTTTCCTACGAAAACATTGGAACAGCGATTTATGCCCTCACGGGCTTTATTGGCGAATAGCAGATCGAAAGGAGTAGCGCCACCTGGAGCGATAGCATCCCGCATTCCACATTGATCGACCGCGAACATCACTGGCAGTTGTGGTTCTATTGGTGGCCCGGATTCGTAGGCCGCTCGGCGAGCCAAACTACAGGCGCCCCCTATCCGCAGAGACCCGACTCCTAGCAATGGCGTTCTGAGTGTAACGGACTAGCTGGCGAGGAACCACTCACATGCAATGGACAAGGTAGAAATGTTGGTGGTCGTCCGCCGAATTCAAGTTTAGTGACAGTCAATACAGTCGAGCGTGGCGAATATCTGCGCGCTATTTATGCAACGATAATAACGCTGCGGCGCCTCCCGTCGCGTTATGAAAAGCGGTTGCAGGTCACGTACCGGGACGTCTATCTCGTCAATCATGCGGCCGGTGTCGGAAATACGTAAATACTCCGGCACTGGTACCCTACATCTCATCGTTACCCTGAACTGTTTCCCCATACTTAGGTGCAAGAAAAGTAGTCCGTCGTCGGGAGGCTACTTTTACGTACAATAGCGGTTTAGAGCGAAGTTACTCATGTACCTAAAACTGGTGTAGTTAAATCTGGAGATTTGAAATCAACGACTTAGCTGAAAGATCCTGTGGCTGTTTTTAGGTATGAGCGCTCACTTCAGTCATGCAGTCGGTCTTTCCCAGCCAGATTCCCAGATACCGGCAAAACAAACCCATGACCCGATTGCGCCATGTGCAGCGCCTGTTCCAAAGACTCGATACGACGCAGCAGCGTCAACGCAAGCGTAAGGCCGTTTCGATCGAGCTCAAAGTCGTCCCGCAGCCGGCGCGCTTGCCTGACGGTCAGGACGTGCACCGAATGAAAGCCAGCACCCGGGTTCGATGCATCGGCTGGCGCCATCACGCCATCCTCGACCAGATCTCTGATGTCATCGGGCGACAAACCGGATACTTCAACCAGATGCTCGATCGAGCACACCGCCGTATCGTTGAGCCAGACCGCATGAGTCACTTGCATGGACATGGGTAAATCTCCTTAGCCGAAATGGGCACGGGCCTGAAAGGCGGACGCCTCTGCCAGTTGCTGATACAGCACGCGCTCAGCATCGCTGACCTGGGATGGGACTTTGATGACGATGACCGCGTAAAGCGCACCGGCAACACCATCGGGCCCGCGCAAGCCACGCTTGGCCAGGCGCAGTTGCTGGCCCGCTGTGGATCCTGCCTTCACAGTCAGTTCGACGTGGCCGTCC
>Ga0308157_10001205_pt1 | contig 57823 bp, 39 predicted proteins | sample PhyBR1_FD_201035 | JGI IMG/M metagenome (GOLD analysis project Ga0308157, IMG submission 201035) | Phyllosphere microbial communities from UC Gill Tract Community Farm, Albany, California, United States - DLSLB.R1 | ecosystem: Host-associated > Plants > Phyllosphere > Unclassified | place: USA...
GCGGCCGTCTGCTTTGGGCGACGGCGCCGAACAGCGTGTTCTTCGCTTCAAAGCCCCTCTCCCGTTCACGGGAGAGGGGTTGGGGTGAGGGCAAGCTCTGCACAGGAAACTGGCAGCCCTTGCATCAGCCCAAAAGGCTTGAAGAGCGGAAGAGCGGGTAAAGCGCCCCTCATCCGCCCCTTCGGGGCACCTTCTCCCGCACGCGGGAGAAGAAAAAGCAGGACTCCGTTTTCGGTTCCTGCGACGGATGGCAGTACGCCCCGCTCCCGCCTCCGGCCCCCTCTCCAACCCAGCGAGAGGACACAGCCTGCAATCCACGGAATTCCCCCATGTCCCTGCTAGACCGAATCTTCAAACTGCAACAGCACGGCACCAGCGTCCGTACCGAGGTACTGGCCGGTATCACCACCTTCCTGACGATGTCCTACATCGTCTTCGTCAACCCGGAAATCCTCGGCACCACCGGCATGGACCCGGGCGCGGTGTTCGTGGCGACCTGCCTGGCAGCGGCGATTGGTTCGGCGGTGATGGCATTGGCGGCCAACTACCCGGTTGGCATGGCACCGGGCATGGGCTTGAACGCATTCTTTGCCTTCACCGTGGTCGGTGCTGCAGGCCTGCCCTGGCAACAGGCGCTGGCGGCGGTGTTCATTTCCGGCATCGTATTCTGGGTGTTATCGCTCACTGGCATCCGCGCCTGGTTGGTGGCCGGTATTCCCGCCTCGTTGCGCTCGGCAATCGTCGCCGGCATTGGCCTGTTCCTGGCCATCATCGCGTTGCAGAAGTCGAACGTGATCGTTGCCAATGAAGACACCATGCTCACGCTCGGGCCGCTCAATACCGCGCCGCCGCTGCTGGCCCTGGCCGGCTTCCTGCTGATCGCGATCCTGGAAGCACGCAAGGTGCGCGGCGCCATCCTGATCGGCATCCTCGCCGTCACCGGCATTGGCTGGGCGATCGGCTCGGTGCAGTACCAGGGCATCGTCTCACTGCCGCCAAGCCTGGCCCCGACCTTCCTGCAGCTCGACCTGCCCGGCCTGCTGCACCATGACGGCGGCGCGCCGCTGGCGGTGCTGCTACAGGTGGTGCTGGTATTCGTGCTGGTGGAAGTGTTCGATGCGACCGGCACGCTGTACGGCGTGCTGGGACGCGCTGGCCTGCTGAAGCTGGAAGATGGCAGGAAGCGCTTCAGCCGCGCATTGCTGGCCGACAGCAGTGCGATTGTCGCCGGATCGCTGCTGGGCACCAGCTCCACCACCGCCTTTGCCGAAAGCGCCTCCGGCGTGCAGGTGGGCGGCCGCACCGGCCTGACCGCATTGGTGGTTGCCGCACTGTTCCTGGCCGCGCTGCTGTTCTCGCCGCTGGCGGCGATGGTGCCATCCTATGCCACCGCGCCGGCACTGCTGTTCGTTGCCGGGCTGATGCTGCGCGAACTGGTGGAAGTGAAGTGGGATGACCTGACCGAATCGGTTCCCGCCGCGCTGTGTGCGCTGGCGATGCCCTTCACCTACTCCATCGCCAATGGCCTGGCCTTCGGCTTCATCGCCTATGCGGCGTTGAAGGCCGGCACCGGGCGCTGGCGTGAAGTCCACCCGGCGGTGTGGCTGGTGGCGGGTTTGTTCGTGCTGCGCTACGCGCTGGAATGATTGCCCAGCACCGGCCCTGGCAGGTCAGCCAAGCCCCATCACGGCGAGCGTGCCAACGAACACCACCACCGAGCTGAGCACCGAGAACACCCCCAATGCCAACACGCTGCGCCACACGGTCGACCATGTGGAGCGCTGCTGGAAGAACTGCACCAGCGAAACCACGATGTAGATCATGCCCAGCATGCCGGCCAGAACCTGGGTGTGCGGCACCCAGCGGTGCAGCAGCACCAATACGGACCAGATGACGAAAGTCTGTACGGTCAGCAGCGTGATGATCACCAGCCACTCTGGATAGTTCAGCTTGCTGTACCGGCTGAAGACCACCCGGAACACCAGGGCCTCGATCGGCAGCAACATCAGCGTGAACGCCGCGAAGTGGGATTCGATCCAGCTTGCGACCGCACGCGACGCAAGCATGAAGCGCTGCATCTCAGCCGGCAATGTCTGCCCGGCAAGTATTGCTTCGGTTGCACCACCGTCGACGATGCTGGTACCGGTGATCAGGCGGTTCAACAGCAGCACAACCGCTGACATCATCGTGATCAGCAGCAGCGGCTTGACCTGGTTGCCGCGCTTGCCGTCGATGTAATCACGCAGCAGTGCGCCCGGCCGCCCCATCACCTGCTTGAGCGAATAGAGGATGCCCCGGTCCATGTGCAGCACGCTGTGCTCAAGCTCATGGCCGAGGAAATGCCAGTCAATGCGGTGCGCCGGGGTCGGCTGGCCGCAGTTCGGGCAGTACTTCTGGTCGGCACCGGCAACAGCGTGACCACAGTTGATGCAGCGGTCATTGACGTGCATCCCCATGCACAGCCCCCTTCGATGGCAAGGCCGCATTCTAGAACGACGCAAACACCAGCGGCTACTGCAACCGGCACCAATGCAACCACTGTCTGCCTGCCCCGGCCTGCCAGCGTGCCATCAATATCCGCTAGTTGTATTGGATGGTGAAGGTCGCCACGCCATTGGCCTTGCCGGGAAGCACCCTGCCTGCGCGTGTCTGGATGTAGCGGGCACGCAGCGACAGGACCATGCCACGGGTATCCGGGGTGGTAAGCCCCAGATCGATCGGCTGCGCGAAGCGCAGCGGCTGCTCGCCGGTGCCACTGCGTTGCACCATCTCGATGGCAATGCCCGACGCAGCGTCGGCCGTGACGGTGATCGGCAGCACGCCCGGCAGGTTGGACGGGTCCTGGGCCGCATCCAGGCGGATGCCTATCCGGCTCTGGTAGGCCTCCTGGTTACTGCCCTGGCAATCCAGGCCGATGCTGAAATCCCGCTCCGCCGCGCGTGTTCCCACCCCGCTGAATGCACTTCCGGGCACCGAGCCGAAATTGACCACGATGTTGCGGCTACCAGCCTGGACCGAACAGGTAGGGGTAACCACCGTAGTGCCCACGCCGAAGAAGGTGGAGGTAAGAATGGGTCGGGTCGGCGAATCGCCGTCGAAGTAGTACGTGGTGAACCTGCCCGGCGGCGCGATCGGACCGGAGCCGGTGACGTTTGCGGTTTTGATCAACTCCACGCGGAATACGCCGCCGATGAGGTTGACCGAACTGGCCGCCGACAATGGCAGGGTGTGCGGGTAGTAGGACTGTATCTGCCCCGAATCGCGATAGACACGCACACCTACACCGGCGACATCCGTCGCATGGACATCACTGAAACCTGGCACCGCGATCTGCTGCATGGCATTGAGGTAGCGGCCGTTGGCCGTGCCACCAGCGCCGGTGCATGTACCCGCACCATTGCGTTGGTCAATGCCGACCAGCAGTTCCCTGATCACCGCACCAACCGGCAGCGTGGGCAGTATCACGACCTGGCCCATGTCCATGCGTACATCCTGCGGAACGAAGTTCGCCGGCGTGCGTGTGCACCTGGCCTGCGCCGGCGTGGCCAACAGGACGCCTGCAAGCAGCAGCGGCACCGCCACGCTGTATCGATGATCGAAATAGGCCGTCAACGGCATGTCGCATCCACCTTGATGAAGTCCAGCTGTTCACCTTCAGCAGCAGGCAGCACGTAATCGATGCTGCATTGCTGGCCTGCCTCCTCGCCCCATACCACCTGCAGGCGGCCCTGCCCGCTCTCGCTGCGCAGGTAGAGCCGGCCGCCCTGCGCCACCATCCCAACGGCCTGACCTTGCACATCCCTGACCTGGGCGCCGAACGGCAGGGATTGCCCATCCGGGCCAAGCACCTTCAGCAACACAGCCTGTCCCTTGCGCGTCTGGAAGCGCAGGAAGCTGATCGCCCCGGCAAACGGTGCGATCGACTGGCTGCTGCTTTCCAGCTCCACATCGCGCGCCATGTCCTGCGGATCCAACGTGATCGTGTTGAGCCGATATGGCGCCACGTACGGAACCACCGCATAGCCCTTGCGGTCGATCCGCAGCCCTGGCGCATTGGTCAGGCGTGCATCATTGGCGCCGGCGGCCTGCACCAGCACCATGGTGTCACCGCGCTGTGGCGTAAACGTCACACCGCCGGCGTGCCCGACCAGGCTGCCAGTGGCGCCGATCGAAAACTGCCTGAAATCGCTGGACTGTCCATACGAAGCCGTCAGCGCGCTGCGGCTGCCCTGATAGGCCGCGTTGGCAAAGCCCGTTGTACTCCCTTCGCGGCTGTCGGACAGGGCCAAACCATAGCTGAGGTTGTTGTCAGCACCCGTCGAGCCGGTCACGCCGACACGGCTGCTGTCATAGCCGCCACGTTGGCGCAGGCCAAGGTCCGCGCTGAATGCCAGTGGCCGGTTTCCGCGCCCCAGGGGCATGCTCATGCTGACCAGATACTGGGTGTCGTTGCTGCGGGAGAGGCCCTCGTCGGTACGCAGCGCCGAGAAGCCGACGTTGATGCTGCGCCAGCTCGTGTTGTAGCCGAGCTGGTACTGGGTACTGGTGCCGGGACGATCGTAGAAGTCGCGCACCGCGCCGGTGACGTACAGCGCGCCCCAGCGTCGCCCCAGCGGTTGGTTGAGGGTCAGCTGGAACTGGCTGCGTTGCCGCCCCAACGGCAACGCACCAAAGCCGCGATCAAGCGCATCACGGGCGTACACCGCGTCCTGCAAACTGTAGAAGCCCCGCGTGGAATAGCGGTATGCCGCCAACGTGAGATTGGTCCCCGCTCCACCAAACTGCGTGCTGTAACTCAATCGCACGCTGCTGCCCTGCTGTGTTCCCAGCCGCTTCAGGCCGGTGCGGGCATGGGTGACATCCGCTGCGAATGCCCCCAACGAGGTCGATACGCCGGCACCATACAGCGCAGAGACATAGCCCTCGCTCAACGCGCTGCCTACGTACAAGGTCAGCTGGTTACGCAGCCCGCGCTGGTAAGTGGCCTGCAGCAACCAGGGCTCGTCTTCGAGCAGGTCGTTACGTACCTTGCCGGCGGTCAGCGCGTAGCGCGATACGCCAGGGCGCAGCATCTGCGCGACCGAGCCGAATGGCACCTTGAACCTGCGTTGCCGACCATCCGCTTCGATGACACTGACCTCGAGGTCGCCGCCATAACCGGTTGGGTACAGGTCCTCGATGACGAAGCTGCCCGGGGCAACGCTGGCCGAGTAGATGAGTTGCTGGTTCTGGCGGATCTCCACCCGCGCATTGGTCTCGGCGATGCCGCGCACCACCGGCGCGTAGCCGCGCAGCGAATCAGGCAGCATGCGGTCATCGCTGGCGATGCTGATGCCGCGATAGCCGATCGCGTCGAACAACTCGCCGTTGCTGAATGCCTCACCGATCGTCAGCAAGCCTTGGATCGCTGGCAGTCCACGCTGCGCATAAGTTGAGATGCGCTGCCAATGGCTGCCCTCGCCCTCGTTCCAGGTCAGGTTCGAATCCTGCCGCAGCTGCCAGCCAGCAACATTGAAGCCGAGGTTCAAGCCCAGGTAGGCCGAGCGACTGTCGCTGCCTCCAGGTATGCGCAGGTCACTGTCCATCGCATTGAAGCTGTAACCGACGAACGCAGCATTGATGCCGCGGTCCCACAGTGCGGGATTGACGTAACCGCGGGCCTGCCGGCGCAGGAATGCCTGCGGAATGCTCAGGTCATAGCGCAGATCAGCGGTGTCGTAGCGGGCAAATGCGTCCTCCATCAGTTCCTGCACCTGCAGGCACGCCTCCGCGGCCAACGCCTGCGGCGCGGCATCCACCGGCAAGCGTGCGCTATCGACCCCAAGTTCCTCCAGCAAGGACAGGCTCAGGCAGGCCCCCACCTCACCGTTTGCATCAGCCTTGAACTGCAGGTCCCGACGCCCCTGCCAACTGCCATTGACGTAGATGTCGACGCGATAGCTGCCGGCGATCATCGGGTTGCCTTGCTCGAACATGGACAGGTCAACCTTGCTGCCTTGCCCGGAAAGGAAGTCCGCATCGAACTGCGCATGCTCGGGCGCGCGCAGGTTGGCGGTGTTCTGTACCCGTGATCCCCGCTCCTCCCCCGCATTGGCTGACGGCTCGGCACGCAGCAAGGTGGGCAGCAGTGCCAACGCCAACGCGCACACGCGCGGCATCAGCGGCATCAGCGGCATCAGCGGCAGTGTCGCCGCTACCTGCATGCGCCTGGACGATGTGAACCACCTGCTCTCGATCACGCTGGCATTCCTTCGGGACGGTAGCAACGGCACGCCAGGTTGAACCCGGACGCCGGCGCAGGCTTCAGTCGCCAGCATCCAGGCTGACGACATGTTCAATTCTTCCGCCGTAATCATTGATGGTGACGAAGCGCAAGCGCTGGGTTGGCTCAGGCATGGCGAACAGCAGTTGCTGGCCCGGGCCGACCATCTTTCCCTGTTGCTCGATCGCCTGCTCAGCACCTGCGACAAGCAGGTGTACCTCGGCGATCGTCACGTGGTAAGGCGTCGGGTTATCCACCCGCAGCTGCTTGCCATCGCGACGCCACTGCAATGCGGCGGGCGCGTCATTGGCCTGACCGGCGAGGCCGTCAGGGCGATAGAACAGCTTTATGCGCGAGCGGAAGGCAACCTGCAGGTAATTCTGCTCATCGGCGGCTGTCTTCGGCGACGGCGGCACATCCAGCACGTTGAGCCAGAACAGTGACTCGCGGTCGGATGGCAAGCTGGCCCCAGTGAACACCAGGCGCAGCGCCTGGCTGCGCCCCGGCTCGACGCGGCTGATCGGCGGGGTCAGCATGAAAGGGGCATCGGCCTGCTCGGCCGTCTGCTCCGCATCGCCGCCATCGACCCATGCCTGCACCAACGATGGCGCGTCACCAACATTGTCCACCTGCACGGTGACCTCCCGCGCCTTCGCTGGATACACAACGCGGGTACCGTTTATCACCACACCGGCAACGGCTTGTGGTGCACCCGCCAGTAGCAACGCCCACAACACCAGTACACGGGGAATAGAAGGTTTCATCGCGACAGATACCTCGCTCCGGGAACATCACCGACCGGACCCGATCCGGCCGGTGATGTGTGCGACGAGGATCAGTTGTAGATGATCGTGTACTTGACGCTACTGGTGACCTCGCCGGGCGTCGCTGCACCGGTGGCGTAGTACTCGACGAAGTAGTTCAGGTCCGCCGAACCATCCGCTGCGACGGTTACCCACTGCGAGTTGGCCTGGGCGCTACCGGCACCTGCAGTCACAACCGGCAGGAACTGGTTGTTGTCGCCAAGCAGCTGCAGTTGGACCAGCGTGGCCGGGTTGGCCGTCGCGGTGTTGTTCAAGCGGCCGCTGCCGAGGTCCACCGTTGCACCCGGCTCGAAGTAGGTCGCTACATTGCCCGGGCTGCACTGGGTCAGGTTGATGGAGAACGGCGTACGTCCGGCCACCTGGCCTGCATTTGCCAGCGTGTTCCTGGACACAGTCGGCAGGGTGACGGTGAAGTCCGCGCCCTGCGGGGTGGCGATGGTGCAGGTTTTGTCAGTGACTTCGCCATTGAACGTGATGGTGCCGTCAACCGCGCAGGCTGCGAACGGAGCAGCAGCGAACATGCAGAACACCAGTGTTTTCAGAGTGCGCATTGCGATTACCTTGTCGTCGGAAATGGAAGATGAGTGGAGAGCGCGTCGTGCTCGGACCCGGGCCTTGTCGTACTTCCCCGATGGAAATCCAACGACTGACCGCCAGATGCGGAGCGAAAGTTACCAACAAACTTTGTGATGCACTTCGCATTAATTGCGAATTGAAGACGCACCCTTGCTGGCTGCGATCACAGCCTTCGCCCCACGGCCACCTGCCTCAAAAATCTGCTGTGAAGCAGGCATGTGTACCCCTCTATCCGATGGACAGAAGCACCACGGAACGGGCGTCATATCAGCGCCACGAAGCAGTTTGATCAACGTCACTCAATACACGTGACCACGATGGGCAGAACGATGTTTTGCCACTTCTACGATGCACTGCACAGGCGCTTACTGAAGTCCCACAACGCGGAGTGCAGCCATGATTCGTTCTCTCCTGCTCGGTGCGGCACTGTCCTCACTCATGCCACTGGCCGCTGCCAGCGAAGGCATGCTTCGTTTCAACGGACGTATCGTTGAAGCCGGTTGCAATGTCGATCTCGTCCATCAACAACAGCAATTGAATCTTGGTACCTGCCCGTTGTCGGCACTGGGGGCACAGGTGCAGGTCACCACGCTTGATACCGGGGATATCGTGGCAATGACCGCGTACCGTCCCGAGCAGGGGCTGGCAGCGTTGGCGCACGCCCCCCTTGGCCGGGTCTTCTCGCACAGCTACGCACTGCGTGCGCCCGGCAACCATCGTTCGGGCAGCGGCTATCTGGTGGTCGTCGACTACCCCTGATCGTCCGTACCATCCTGCAGGCGTTGCCGAAGGCAGCGCCTGCGGCTGTACGGTCAACCCTGCATGGGGGGCTACCTTGCGACTGTCGGCGATACCGGCATGCAAATACGCTGCGTCGTGTCACCCATGCCACCGCCCGTCAGCGGCGTGCAGTGTCCACAGCGGATTCCCTCGTCGCCGCGATGCTCCAGAAACCGAGCAGCAACAACCATCCCAGTGCATACAGGGTCGCCACCGCCAGCTGCAGCCATGGGCCTTGCACGAACAGGGACACCGGAACTGCGGCCGCCAACGCCATCAGCGCGACCATTGGCAAACGCAGCATCAACGCATCCCCCAACAACGCATAGCGGCGTAGGAACAGTGCAGCCGTAAGCAGACAGCCGGCCAGTGCCGCCCATGCAATTCCGGCAATACCGGTCAACAGCGGCACGAGCAGCAGCACCATCGCATTGAGTGCGCTGCCAGCCAGCTCATAGCGCATCGGCAGCACGGTATTGCCGACCGCATAGGCATAGCGTGCCAGCAAGGCGTTCCAGGCACCGAAAACGATCACACAGGCAAACCATGCCAACAGCATCGGCAGCGCGCTCTGCGCCATTCCATGTGGCAACAACAGGGCGACCAGCGATGGTGCAGCTGCAATCATGCCGGCAGCCGCAGGTATGGTCATGCTGGCGGTCAGCAACAGGCCAAGTCGCAGTGCCCTGCGTCGGGCAACAGCGTCGTCACCCAGCTGCGTCATCCGCGCCAGCACCACCTGGTTCAAGCTCATCAGCGCTACCAGCGGCAGGTTGACCAGCTTGCGAGCGAGATTGACCAGGGTTATCGCACCCTCGCCAAGGAATGAGGCACAGATGCGCTCCAGCAATACCAGACCCTGGCTTGCACCTGCACTGGCAAGCAAGGGCCCCAGCCGACGATAGAACCCACGCACATCCGGCCAGCACCAATGCCAGCGCCAAGGCCGCCAGCCGCTGCGCCACAGCAGCGGCAATACCGACAGCAGCATCAGCACGGCACCGAAGAGAAAGGCCAATGACAGGCCGTGCTCATCAGTGTCCCCGCGTTTCACCAGCAACAACAGCACCGCAGGCAGGTTGTAGAGGAACGAGCCCAGCCCGGCCACCAGGAAGCGCTGCTGCGCCTGCCCAACCGCTGCGGCGAGGGCATGCACCAACAACAACGGCACGCTGCAGGAAAGAACCAACAAACTCGACGCTGCAGCTTGCTGCACCTCGCCGCCCAGCCCCGGGCCGATCAAGCGCACCCAGAACCCTGCCGCCACGGCCAGCAACAGCGCGATCGCGCCACCGCACACCAGCAGGTTGATCATCTGCGTCGATACCCAGGCATCCCGCCTGCCCGTATCAAGCTGCTGGTACAGCGGCAGTGCCGCCGAGGACAGCAAGCCGGCAGCCAGGGTCATGCGTATTGCTTCGGGCACGAACAATGCGACCAGGAAACCATCGGTCCGCGCACCAGCGCCCCAGGCATCGACCAGCAGCCACTCGCGCCCGAAGCCAAGCGCGAGCCCGGCGACGGTGACCAGCGTCAACCAGAGTGTTGCGCGGAACATGGCTCAGTGCAGCAGGGTCAGCAGGTTCTTGCCGCCCACCCGGTAATTCAGGTCATGAGGCCGCTCACCCATGGGTTTTGCACCTGTGCCGCCAATGATCTTGTAAGGCGGCACTTCCTTTGCCACCACGGTATTGGCGGTGATGACGCAACCACGCCCAAGATGCGCACCATGGGCAACCAGCGCGCGGCTGGCGATCCATACATAGTCCTCGATCACGATCGGCGCGGAGATCGACCAGAACTCCGGCGCGGTCAGATCGTGGCTGCCGGCGATGATCAGCACGTGCGAGGCGATGGCGACATGGTCACCAATGCGCAGGCCGGCACGCGCGTCGATCTGGCAATGCCAGGCAATCACGCTGTCCTTGCCGATGACCAGGTTGTTGACGCCCAGCACCTCGGTGTGGCGCCAGATGGTGGAACCCTCGCCGATCTTCGCCCCGCCGATGCGCAGCCAGGTGAGCCGCACCCAATGGAACGGGACCTTGTTGATGGCGATGTTGTAGACCTGCTCCCACAAGCGCAGGCAGCGGTCCTTGAACGTCGGCCAATTGATGCCGTAACGCGGCGCCAGCTGGGTGGGGACCTCGGTCTTCAGCACGTGGTACAGCTGCCGCGCCAGCGGATGCTGCAGTTCCGATTCGATATCAACCGAGCAGATCGAGACCCTCACCTGGTCACCGGACGGTTCCTCGAACGCGCCTTCGTTGGCCAGCAGCCATTCGTAGGCTTCGGTCAGCGCCGGCTCGTCCACGCCCATGCGGGCAGCGTACTCGCCGAGCCGGTCGCGCAGGTCAATGGAATGGAGAACTCGATGCTTCATTGCTGCTTCCTCAAACTCGACAAGGGTTGGCCGGGCGTGCCGGGTACAACGGCGGCGGCACTCTGCAGGCCCATGCCCATCAGCAGCCAGAACAGTGCCACCAGCACCATGGTGAAGCTGTAGTAGTGATCGATCAGCCCGGTAAGCAGGGCGGCGACCAGGCCGGTCGTGCAGCCAAGCCAGAGCCCGTTGCGGCTGTCGATCGTCAGCACCTTGCCCTGCGGGCGTACCAGCCGCCACCAGCGCCAGGTGACGACGCAGTACAGCAGCATGCCGAGCACGCCAAGCTTGTACATGTAGTACAGCCACAGGTTGGATATGCCCAGCAGTCCGCTGCCGGGTACCGGTGGCTCGGTGCGGAAACCGATACCCAATGGGTAACGGGCGACGGCCTCGGGGAAACGCTTGTACTCGTCCACGCGCACCTCGGTGCTGGCATTGTCCGAGGAGAACATGGTCGCAAGGCGATCCTGCAACGGCGCATAGGTCAGCGCCAGCACGCCGCCCAGCACGATGCCCGCCAATACCATCGCCCGTGCGTACGGCACGCGCAGCCAGGACAACCACAACAGCACCAGCCCGATGGACAGGATTGCACCGCGCGAACTGCTCAGCAGCAGCGCTGCACCACCCAGCAATGCCACCGCGGTGCCAAGGGCACGGCGCCAGCCACGCTGGTAGAGCGCATAGAACGCGGCCAGCGGCACGAACATGGCCATCGCGCCACCGGTGAGGTTGGGATGCACCCAAGGTGTGCCCAACCGTGCGTTCTCGGCGCTGAAGATGTCCAGCAAGGCTTCCGGGTGCGCATAGCGCATCTTTTCCAGCACCGGGATCATGTCCAGCGCACTGCGTGACTTGACGAAGATGGCCAGTGACAGCAGCAGCATCGCCAGATTGCCCAGCAACAGCATCACCATCAACTGCTCGCGTTGCTTCTCCTTCGAAAGCATCAACGGTGCCAACAGCAGCAGGGACAGGTTGGCCAACCAGCGCACCCAGTTGACCGGGCCGTTGCCGTCCGCCACCACCATCACCTGCCCGACCACGAACGGCAGCGCGCTGAATGCCATCAACAACAGCATCCCGCGCTCGACCCCGCCCCACTGTGGTCGCTCCAGCCGCTGGAAGAACAACTGCAGCGCGACGCCTGCCCAGGTCATGCCCAGCATGGCCTCGGCAACGGTGAAGCGGAAGCCGATCTGCAGGGTGCTGTACGGCATGAAGGTCGCCACCAGTGCGAACAGCGACAGCCCGACCACCGGCCAGCGCAACACCACCAGCGCCGCCGGCAGGCCCGCCAGCACCACGACGAACTTGGATGGCGGCAGGAACAGCAACAGACCGCCGAACAGCAGCCCGCAAAGCACGGCGACGGTGCTGCCCAGTTTCATCGCGGCAGCGCCTGCAGCAACTGCGCGACGCGCTGTTGGTAGGGAGCAATGGCATAACGCTGCGCCGCATCGATCAATGCAGCGCGTGTCTCCTGCTCACGCCTGCCCGGTACCGCAGCCAGCAATGCCTGGCGCAGCGAATCGGAAGAACGCGGATCGAAGCGCAGTGCCTGCCCAGGCGTTATCTCGTCCAGTGCGCTGCCGGTGGCCACCGCCACTGGCGTTCCACACCCCAGTGCTTCGATCACGGGCAACCCGAAACCTTCCGCGGTCGCCGGATGCCAGAGGCGATCGGCCCCGCGGTACAGACGCGACAACTGCGCATCGGAGAGTCCACTGCGCCAATGCACGCCGGGCAATACGGCCAGTTCCGCAGCTACATCGCCGGGATCGCCGACCAGGACCAGGTCCGGCAGCGAGGTTCCGCCAGCCCGCAGCGACTGCCACTGCTGTAACAGGAAAGGAATGTTCTTGCGCGGCTCACGCGTGCCAACGGTCAGCCAGTAACGTTCCGGCAGGGCCGCGTCCGGCGTTCCATCCGCGGCGGCAAGTGGCGGCACCGCATTGGGCAGCACCGATGTCTTTGCGGCGGCAGTGGCAAACAGTCCTGCCAGCTCGGCCGCACTGAACTGCGATGGCGTCCAGATCGCATCGGCGCCACGCACGGCATGACCGATCAGGAACCGGTCCATCGCTCCGTAGACCGCACCACGCACCCAACTGGCATGGCGTCCGGGCAGGGTGAGCTGGAACACGTCATGCAGCAGCAGCACCTGCCGGCGCAGCGTCGGCGGGCGACGCAGCGGCAGGCCGCTGTTGGCGGTGGCGATGTACAGGTCGATGCCTTGCCGACCCAACGCCGCGGGCAGGAAACCAAACTCGAACGCCAACCGCGCGCGCGGCCGGTGCAGTGCGGACGCCGGTACCGGTTGCTCCGGACAGCAGGCCGTGGCGCGATGGGGGTGCCCGTCCGGCGCCATGCTGAAGCGCACCAGTTCGCCCACCCCTGCCGCCAGCAGGGCCTGCTCCAGTGCCAGTACCTGGCGGGCGATGCCCGAATGCGGCGCGGCGGTGACCGGCCGGTAGTCGATGCCTATGCGCATGTCATCTCGGCGTACACCGCCTCCAACTGATCAGCCGAGCGTTGCCAGTCATGCTGGGCACGGACATAGCTGCGCCCCGCCTCGCCGGTCGCCCGCGCCAAGCGAGGATCGGCCAGCAGCTGCAACGCCGCATCCACCAATGCCTGTGCCTGCACTCCGCCCTGGTAGTGGGTGCCACACTGCACGTCCAGTCCCGACACCGCCTGCGGCGTGGCCACTACCGGCAAACCGGCCGCCATTGCCTCCAGCACCTTGAGCTTGGAACCGCCACCATCGCGCAAGGCCGCCAGGAACATGCTGCTCTGGCGCTGCACCGGCTGCAGGCTGTCGACGAAACCCCGCCATTCAATCCGCTGGTCCGTCCAACGCGCTGCCCACTGCGTGGGCAGCGCGTAGCCACACAGGCACAACCTGGTCGTCGGCGCGTGCGCCCATATGGCGGGCATGATCACGTCCAGCAGCCATTCCACTGCATCGATGTTGGGCGCGTACTCGAAATTGCCGACGAACAGGATGCGCTTGGCCTCCAGGTCAGGCAGCACATCGGCGAACGCATCAGTGTCGGTACCGTTGACCACGACGGCCGGCGACTGCCGCGCATACGGCGCCAGTGCCTTGGCATCATCATTGGTCAAGGCCACAACCCGGCGGGCGGCGCCGACTACCTGTTGCTCCCATCGCTGGTAACGCCCCCGATCCAGTCGCGCCAGCGGCCGCAGCACGGCGGGCAGGCGACTGTAAGTGACGTCGGCCAGCGTTGATTCGACATTGTGCTCGCTGAGCAGGAACTCGCGGCGGTGCTGCTGCAACGGGCGCCTGCAGGGTTCGAACATATACGAATGTTCGAGCTGCACGATGTCCCAGTGTTGCCCGAGCAGCTGATCGAGCGTGCGGCTGAACGCAGGTGCATGGCCATTGACCGATGCCAGCAACGGCAGCGGCGACAACAACCCATGCAGCAACGTGCGCGCCGAGCGCAACGGCCGCCGTTCAAGCACGATCAAGCGTTCAAGCAGCGGCTCGAGCTGCTCGCGCGCAGCGTGTTCCAGCGGGACTTTGCTTTGCACCAGCAAGGTGATGCGATGCCCGCGCGCCGCCAGGCAGCGCAGCAGGTGGTACTGGCGCAGCTTGCCACCGCTGGTGGTCGGCCACGGCAGGTATGGCAGGATCCACAGGATGCGCAGCGGCCGCATCACCACTCCAGCACCGACAACGAGGTACTGACCGGCACGCGCACGCTACCGTCGCCGAGCCGCTGGCGTGCGCCGGTCAGCACATCGTGCAGCACCGCATCCTTGGCACCGGCGACCTGCAGCTGGCCCGGCTGGGCGGCCCAGAAGAACCACAGCCTGCGCCCATCCGCACGCTGCCAGCCAATACTCACCAGCCCGGGTGCGCTGCCGCTGAAGCCCGGCGCCTTGCCGGGGTTCATGCGTGGCCCAGTGATCTGCAGCAGCCGTTGCAGCGCCGCGTACACCGGCTTGCCATCACCGGCCTCGTCAAGCAGGCCGTAGCGGCGGTCGCGCGCGCCCGCGCGTGAATCGAGATCGCTCAATGCGAACAGGAATATCTTGTCGTAGTCGAGCGCGCTCATCAGCGCCAGCCGGCGGGTCACGAAGTCGGCCTGCCCCTGCTCACCGATGATCGGCTGCTCTTCCTTGGGACCGGCGTAGCTGGACCAGCCCCACTCATCGGCCCAGATGTCGCGGGCGCCACCAGCACGCAGCGCGGCATTGCCCTGGCGTGCGCGCTGCACGAAATCCATGGCATGCGCATCGTCACCCTCCGGATAAAGCGAATACGGGTGATAGGCGGTAATGACGTCCAATGAGAACAGCCCGCCCTTGGCCAGCGCCTCCACCATCAAGGCACCACCACGGGTTGGCATCTGGCTGAAATACCCCATGCCGCCGAGCACGATCCTGCGGCCGGGTGCTTCACGACGCATCGCCTGCACGCTGGTCAGCAGTAGTTGGCCATACGCAGCCGGGTCCTCGCGCGGACGCCAGAACGCAGGCAGATTGGGTTCATTCCAGACCTGCCAGGCCACCACCGTGGGGTAGCGCTGGGCAAGCGTCACCAGGGCCTTGGCGTACAGCGCCGGGTCACGCGGCGGATACTGATCCGGGTTCGGGCTGCCGGCCGGTGCCGAGGTCGCATGCGGCGCCGAGCCAACCAGGTAGACCTCCGCCTGTAGCCCACGGCGCTCCATCTCCGCCATCAACGGATCCAGCACGTCCCAACGGAATTGCCCTTCCTTCGGCTCGATGGTGTCCCAGTGCAGGTCTACCCGTACCCATTGCAGACCCAATGCCTGCAACTGGTCCATCTGCCTGCGGTACTGCAGCGGATCGAACCACAGGAAATGTGCGTTCACACCCAGATAGTCGGCCCACACCACCGCCCGGGGCGGTACCAGTTCCAATGCCGGACGCTCGCCTTTTGCGCAGGCACTGACAACGGACAGCGCCGCACCTGCAAGCAACACTGCCGACAGCATGCGTAGCCAGCGCCTGCGGAAACCAGAGTGTTTGTTCATCGCTTGTTCTCCACGACCGCCGCGAACAATGCGGCGAACTCAGCAGCGATTGTCGACCATTGCCGCTGCGTGCCCAAGCGCGCCGCAGCGCTCGCCCAACCTTGTGCCTGGGCAGGATCATCCAGCAACGCCACGATGCGCGCGGCCAAGGCCTTGCCATCGCCCTGCGCGAACACCGCGCCATTGCCGTAGGAGACTTCTTCGGAAAACGCACGTGCATCGGACGCGATCACACCGCGGCCACTGGCGTTGGCCCACGACAGCGCGCCGCTGGTGCCACGCATCCTGCCGAGCAGCGCAAGCTTCCGCGAATCCCGGTACGGCAACACCATGGCGTGGTGTGCCTGCACACACTGCAGTATCTCGGTATCCGCCAGGTCCAGGCGCCAGTCGATCATGTCGGCAATGCCCGCAGCAACTGCATGCGTACGCAACTGCGACAGGTAATCACCGCGACTGCCAAATGCCAGTTCCGGCGCCGAGCCACCGGCCATGGTCAGCCGCCAACCCGCATCCGGCCGCTCATTGCGGACCAATGCAAGCGCATCGAACAGGTCCTCGATGCCTTTGCCGGGGTAGATGAAACCGAAATAGAGCAGCTTCAGCGGCTCCACCGCCGGCAGTGGCGCAGACGCCAGCAGCGGGTTGCCGTGGGCGATGAAATGCACCTTGCCGGCATCGATCTGCATGCGTTCAACCAGGCAGGCCGCGCCGGTGCGGGTCAACGCCACCAGTGCATCCACGCCGCCTGCAAGCCTGCGCTCGCGCGCCAGCGTGCTGCGGTCCTGGGCCAGTGCCAGCAACTGCGGCAGCGGCCGCGGAGCGTTGGCGATATGCCGCGCGAAGCCACGCGGGGCTGTCGGCGAGCGCCATACCAGCCGCTCGGGATCGTGCACGGTAGCGGTGAGGGGCAGCCGCGGCCAGCGCGCCTGCAGTTGCTCCAATGCGATCAACTCCGGCCCGCGTCCACCTCCCAACTGTGCGTGCACCAGATCAACGTCCTGCCAGAAACTGCTGTCGCCGGTATCCCAGCTGCCATCCGTGGCCTGTACTGGAACCACGATATCCACGCCTGCCCCACGCAACGCAACCGCCCACGCCTGCGCGTAGTCGGCAATGCCGTTCTGCAATGGCGGCAGTGGCGAGAGCAGTGCAACCTTCACTCAGTACGCCCCCAACCAGCGGCTGATCGGCAACCAGAACCTGGCGGGAATCTCGAACACGCGGCGGTTCAGCACGATACCGTCGACATGGCCAAGGGCATCGCGCAACAGCGTTACCGCACTCTCCACCGCAGGCACCGTGGTGCTGCGTGCCTGCACCACCAGGATGATGCGGTCACAGCCACGCAACGCGATCAATGCGTGCTCGTCGCTGACCGGCGGCGCCTGCACGATCAGCAGCTCGCCCGGCTGCGCCGGCAGCGCGCCTTCGCGTACGGTGTAGCCCTGCTGGCGCATGACGATGGCCAAGCGCGAGGCGATGAAACTCACACCTTCGCCGGACCGGCTGGAACTGAAACCAACCGACAACCCGCGCTCGGCGATCTGCTCCAGCGGCAACCGGCAATAGATCCGGTACAAGGCCGCACGCAGTGCCTGCGAGCTGTCCGGGTCACGGTCGATCTCCGGCATGGTGGCCAGCAACGGTACGTTGAAGGTCTTTTCAATGCGACCGCCGTCATGGATGCGCTGGTCCAGCAGGTACAGCACGAACACCACAACCAGCGCGACCGCCAGCGCCACCGGCAAGGTCAGCAGCAGCATCAGCATGCTCTTGGGGAACACCCGCGATGGCGTGTAGCTGGACTCGCCGACCAGCGCCACGTTGCTGAGCCGGTTGCGATTGAGGTCGCGGATGACACGCGCACGCAGCAGGTAATCCGAATACTGGGCGAAGGTCTTCTCCGCCGAGCCCAGCTCCAGGCTCAGGCGCGACAATGACGGCTCGGCCGACATCACTTCCTCGCGCGCGGCCTGCAGCTGCTTGATCTGTTCATCGATCTCGGCAACGTTGGCATCGATCTTGGCAACGTTGAGGCGGGCGTCCTGCATGTCCTGACGCAGACGCGTACCCAAGGCATTGGGCGCGACATTGCGCGAGCGCACGATGTTGCCGTCGACCGCACCGATCTCGGCTTCCAGTCCGGCGATGCTCTCGTCCAGCGCCCGCACCGGCGGCGCGCCTTCCTTGAAGTTGCGCAGCAGGTCCAGGCGCTGCTGCTTCAGCCCATTCAACTTCAGCTTCAGGTCTTCGCGCGCCGGGTTCAGGCTGATCTCGCGCTCGGTCACCACCTCACCGGTAACCGCGGGCAATTGCCGTCCTGCCGCACCGAGAATGCCAAGCAGCGCCTCACGTTCGGCCTGCAGTTCACGGCGGTGGCGATACAACTGCTGCAACTGGTCGGTGACATCCTCGATGCGCTGTTCGACGCTGGTCGCGTCGATCACCCGCAGGCGGTCACGCAGCTGCTGTTTCAGCTTGATGATGGTGTCGTTGAGCTCAGTGCTCTGCTCCTGGTAGAAATTGAACAGGGCTTCGCCGCCGGCGGCATTGGCGCGCTCATCGAAGTAAGCATCCACCCAGGCCTGGGAAATAGCCTGGGCGACATGCGGATCGCCCCAGGTCACGCGCATGTCCATCACGTTGGAGCCAGGGTCGTGGCTGACCGCCAAGCGCTTGCTCAAGCGAGCGGCAAGACGATCTTCCGGTGGCGCGGTATCCATCAGGCCAACGCCAACCAATACATTGCGTAACGCCTCCTTGCACCAGGAGGCAGCCTGCCCGATGCGGAACTTGAAGCGTGCCCAACCACCTTCCGGCGGCACGGATGACAGTGCCAGGTAGGCCTTGGCCACCTTCAGCATCACCGGCGCGCTGGTCGCCATTTTTTCTTCGTCCAGCAACGGGTCGCGCTGCGGGCTCTGCTGCACGAAGCCCGACTCCGGGCCCGGCTGCACCGGCAGCTGTACGTTGGCGCTTTCGGTAGGCTTCACCAGCAGCCGTGCATCGGACACATACCGGTTGGGCAGCAGGAAAGCGCCTGCCACCACTACCGCAATCGTTACCAGCAGGGTCAGGCGAAACTCCCTGGCGAAGATGAAGAGCAGACGCAGCGCGTCGCGAAGGCTACGGACTTCGATCACGGCACGCTCCCCTCTGGCGTATTGATCCGGTAGGACGGCTCGTTTATCTGATAATTGGCCGATGCGCCAAAGCCACGGAACATCAGCAGCTGGCCTACATACATGTCCACGCGCTGGATCGCATTGCCGATCCGCGAGCTGGGCACGAACACCAGGTCGCCGCGCTGCAGCTCGACCCCGGCACGGCCATTGGTGGCCGGTGCCAGCAAGGCCGCATAGTCGAAGAAGTACACCTGCTGCACCCCTTCCTCATCCAGTCGCACCAACGCGACATGACGGCTGTCCGCGGTGGGCAGCACGCCGCCGGTAGCGGTGATGGCCTGCGGCACGGTCACCGCGGAGTTCAGGTCGAACACACCCGGGTTGCGCACCGCACCGCCGACATAGACGCGGCTGCCAGGCGCCTCGGCGATGTTGACCGTGACTGTCGGCGCACGATAGATCGGATCCAGCCGCTTGCTGATCTCTTCACCTACCGCCTCGGGCGTGCGTCCACCAGCCTTGACGATGCCGATGAACGGATAGGCGATGTTGCCGTCGGGACGGACCCGGTACAGCGTCGCCTCATCCTTCTCCGCCGGGGTCTGCGCATCGCGCACGATCCGCAGGACGTCGCCGGTATGCACACGCAGCACGGCCGGCGGCAGCTGTTCCGGGGTGAAATTCGTGATCTGACGCTCGCGCACCACGTTGCCCGAAGGCAACTTGACCACATTCGACATTGCACAGGCAGCGCATAACAGAGCAAGCAGCGCCGACATGGCCCATCGCATGGATTTCATGGTTGCCTCCAATAGCCTTTGAACATTCCAAGTTTGCGTTTGAGCGCCGCTGGCAGATGACGTTCCACATGCCCCAGCCGGTACCCGACGAGTTTTGCCGCACTGCGCAGCAGCGCGCCGGGGATTGCAGCAGCCCGGCCCTGCGTGCGCAGCGCATTGATCTCCGAGCGCACGAAGCGCCCGCCCTCACCGCCGGCACCACCAAAGCGCTCGCCGATCCAGCGTTCACGGGAGTAGAAGACGCCGATGTCGAAATAGCGCTGGAACTCCTCGCTGATGCTGTAGTCGTGCGAGTGCCAGGCTTCGGCGGCGGCGACGTAGTGTACGGCGTGATCGGCCAGCAGCATGCGCGCGGCGACGTGTGCATCCTCGCTGCCGATCACGTCCTGCGGAAAGCCACCGACCGCGGCCAACGCATCTGCGCGGTAGGCACAGAAGGCATCGGAGCTGAAACAGGTCTTGATGCCGAGCTCGGCGGCATCACCGCGGCGCTTGATGCGCCCCTGCGCCGGGTAGTTGAACGCGCGTGCATGGCGGGCAAGGATACCGGCCTCGGGATGCGGGATCTGCCGTCCGTAGGCCACACCGATGTCATCGGCCGCATACAGGCCTGCCACCAGCGCGGCAAGTGCATCCGGCGGCACCGGGATGGCGTCCTGGGTCATGTAGATCAGCACATCGGCATCGACCAGCGTGGCCGCATGGCGGCGTGTGCCACCGTGGTTGAAGGTTGTCGCATCGATCTCGACCACGCGCGCACCGAACTGACGCCACAGTGCGACACTGTTGTCGCTCGAGGCACTGTCGATGATCAGGATCTCATCGGGCTGCAGCGACTGCGCGCGCAGCGCTGGCAGCATCCGCGCCATGTGCGGTTCACCGTTCCGGACCGGAATGATCAGTGCGACCCGTGGCGTGGCCATCAGTACGCCGCCTTCATCGACAGCACCGCCGGCAAAGTGCGCAGCAGGATGAACACATCCAGTCCCAACGACCAGTTCTCGATATAGGCCAGGTCATATTCAACGCGCTTCTGCAGCTTCTCCACCGTGTCCGTCTCCCCGCGATAGCCATGTACCTGCGCCAGCCCGGTGATGCCAGGCTTGACCTTGTGCCGGGCCACGTAATTGGCCACTGCTTCTTCGAACAACACATCGGCAGCCTTGGTCGCGGTGGCGTGCGGGCGCGGCCCCACCATCGACATGCTGCCGGCCAGCACGTTGAACAGCTGCGGCAACTCATCGATGCTGCTCTTGCGGATGAAACGCCCGATCCTGGTTACCCGCGGATCACCCGCGCGGGTCTGGTTCTGCGCATCCATGTCGCGCTGGTCATGGAACATGGAGCGGAATTTGTAGACTTCGATCAGCTGCTGGTTGTAACCATAACGGCGCTGCCGGAACAGCACCGGGCCCCTGGAATCCAACTTGATCGCTACTGCCGTGAGCAGCATCAACGGCGACAGCAGCACCAGCGCAATGCCTGCAAAAACGAGGTCCTCGGCACGCTTGTAGGCCGGCGCCCAACCCTTGAGCGGCGGCTCGGAAACCACCAGCATCGGCACGTCGGAGATATCGGCGACGCGCGGCAAGGCGAAGTTGAAGGCCTGCATTTCGGGCACCAGGAACACCTGCACCGGCATCTTCTTCAGCAGCTCGACATAGTGATGGTTGCGCCCTTCCGCCGCTGCCGGCAGCGCCATCAACACCTGGTCGACCTCGTTGTTGCGGATCAGACGCTCGAGCAACGCGAAATTGCCGATCAACTGCGGACGCAGGTGCGAGGCGATGCGATCCGGACTGCGGTCGTCGATGAAGCCCAGCAGGCCACTGGCGATATCCACGTTCTGCTGCATGTGGTGGGCCAGGCGACCGCCGTTGTCGGTGGCCCCCAGGATCACCGAGCGACCGACGAAATGCCCTTCGCGGATGCGGCGCTGGAAGAAAGCCAGCATCATCAACCGGCCCAGCATCAGCAGCAGCAAGGTGCTCAGGTACCAGAGCAGCGCCATCTTGACCGGCAGGTAGGCAATCACCCTGAACACGGTATGCAACAGCAGCACCAGCCCGAAGCTGGCTGACCAGGCCACCAGCGTCGAACGGACCAGCACACGGTTGCTGAACATCTCGCGCCCGTACATGCCGAACGCGGTGAACACCAGGATGGTCAACAGTCCCGCCAGCAGGGCCAGTACGCCATAAGTACGGATCAGGCTGAGGTCATGAACACCCATCAGCCATAGCACCAGCGCCGCGGGCGCAACCGCGGCACAAAAGTGAAATACACGCGCCATCAGACGCGACCACCGCATGACTACCGGACGTGTATTTGCGAACAATGCATCTGAGAACGGTAAGCGCATTAAAAAGCCAGAAGCCCGAGCTGGTCTGAACAAAGCAGACGCACCAAGGCCGGGCCCATGCTGCCGCAGCAACGCGACACGCCAGGCCACCACCCTGAAGCCACCTGCCCCCCCTATAGCCAACCATCGCACTCACCTGGTGACGAATGCGCATGTACCCGGCTATCTGTTCCTTGGTTGATACAATAACGTGATGGCGCGCACGTTTACAGTGCTGCACCGCAAGACAGCCACGCCGTTAAGCTGGCAAGCGAGCAGGTCAACACCAGGTGACAGAATATTGACGCTATGTGATCTGGAAAACCTGCCGCAGGTAAGACAGGTAGCCAGCGTCGTCGCACATGCTTTTGCCCGGTGAATCGCTGAGCTTGGCGACCGGCTGGCCATTGCAGCGGACCATCTTGATGACGATGTTCAGCGGGGTTGGGCCAAGGTCATTGGTCAGGTGCGTGCCGACGCCGAAGGCCACCTGGCAGCGCCCACGGAAGTAGTCATACAGCTGCATGACCTTCTCGATGTTCAAGCCGTCGCTGAACACCAGGATCTTGCTTGCAGGATCGGTGCGGTTGGCCTTGAAGTGGGCCAGCATCCGGTCACCCCAGGCAAACGGGTCGCCGGAGTCATGTCGGACGCCATCGAACAGCTTGCAGAAATAGGTGTCGAAGTCACGCAGGAAGGCATCCAGGCCGACCACATCGGACAGTGCGATGCCGAGGTCACCACGATACTCGCGTGCCCATGACTCCAATGCCGCCACCTGTGAATCGCGCAGCCGCGGACCCAGCGCCTGGAACGCCTGCAGGTATTCGTGCGCCATCGTGCCGTGCGGGGTCATGCCGTAGAGGCGCGCGAAATGCACATTGCTGGTGCCGACGAACTGGCTGCCCAACGCATCGCGCAGCATCGGCAACATGGTCCCATGCCATTCCCGCGAGTAACGCCGCCGCGATCCGTAATCCGCGATCCGGCAGTTCTCGAACCCGGGCGTATCTCGCAGCAACGCGGTCTTGGCCTGCAGCCGGCGCACGCCCTCATCGATGTCGGCGGTGGTCGTGTTGCGGAACCAGACCTCGTTGATGATCGCCAGCAGCGGCACCTCGAACATGATGGTGTGCAGCCACGGCCCGGTGATATCCAGCTCGATCTCGCCCGGCACGGCGGCTGAGGGGCGCAGCTCGATGTACTTGCGGTCCAGATGGAACAGCCCGAGGAAGTCAATGAAATCCGGCTTCACGAAACGCAGGCGGCGCATGTAGTCCAGCTCGTCGGCAGTGAAGCGCAGGCTGCACAGGTGATCGATCTCTGCATTGATCTGGTCGATGTAACGGGCCAGGTCAATGCCCTGGGTACGGCACTTGAACCGATACTTGACGATGGCGCCGGGGTACTGGTGCAGCACCGCCTGCATCATCGTGAATTTGTAGAGGTCGGTATCGAGCAGGGATTGGATGATCATGTCCGCATTATGCGCCGGGCCGGGGCAAGCGCCCACCACGGCAGCCCCAGCCCCCTGCCGTCACCGCGAAACCACGACGGCAGTGCCAAGCATGCCCGGCAAGGACTTCCCCGGCGCCGCATCGGTGCGGCTGAAGCCGCGGGACCTGGGCACCAGCGGCAGATACCCTCCCCTTGCCAGCGGCAAAGCGAGAGAGCTGACAAGCCGCCCTGCCTGCGCGCCGTCCACGATGCAAGCCATACCGCATCCTTGCAACGGAACAAGATCACGGCGAAAACCGGAGGGCGGACGAAACGAAGGCGTTCCGTGCGATCAGCGTTTGAGGAAGATCCGCGGTACCTGCAATGCCGCATGCGCCCAGATTGCGCACCACACGCCCGCCCGCACCGGCAGGCTGCGGCTCGGTGCCTCGAACTTGCGGAAATAACGCCACAGGCCGCGATGTTTGTGCCATTCGACGAAATACGGCCGCGACCTGCTTGATACACCGCGCAGATGCAGCACCTGCAGGTCATTGGCGATGGCAATCACCGCGCCGGCCTCGCGCGCGCGACGGCACAGGTCCAGGTCCTCGGCATGCAGGCGATAGCCCGCATCCCACCCATCCAGACGCTCGAACAAGCCGCGCGGCATCAACAACAACGCGCCAGACAGCGCCTGCACCACCTGCAGTGATTCAGTTCGATCCACCGCTACCGCCAAGCGCGATCCGGCACCGGGGTTGCGCAACATTGCGGCGAAATCCGGGTCACGTCGACGCACGGCGGCATCGGCCACGCCGTCCTCATCCACCTGCTCGACGCCGAGCAGGCAATCCCCGAGCGCAGCGCCGCGATCACGCAGGGCGGACAGGGTCTGAGGCTCCACCATCAGGTCCGGGTTGACGAATGCGAGCCACGCTGACTGTGTCTCGCGGGCACCTTGGTTGCAGGCCGTGGCAAAGCCAGGATTGTCCGGGTTGGCGATGAAGCGTACGCGCGCATCGGCCACCGCATGCCGCTGGACGATGGTCATTGAACCATCACGCGAAGCGTTGTCCACCACCCTGATCTCGGCCACGTCGTCGGCCGCGCGCAGCCGCTGCAGGCATTGGTCCAGGGTGGAGGCGCTCTGGTAGCTGACCACCACCACCGCAATCGCGTTGTTCACTGCCGCTCCGTACCTGCCAAGGGCGCACCCGGCTCGAACAGGTCCGGTTGTGCGGCCGGCATTATCGCTTGTGCGTAACGCTGCTGCAGCAGTTGGCGATGTTCATGCAAAGGGTCATTCATCAGGAACGCCGCCAACCGCTCGGTCCAGGTCGGCCAACGGTTGGCCAGCACTTCCATGTCACCGTCAGCGGGCTTGCCTTCGTTGCCGCGTCCGACGAAAGCGTTGTCGCACAGCACATTGCGCCAGCCCAGACCGCTCATGCGCAGGCTCAGGTCCACCAGTGCTGCGTACCAGGAACCGAAACTGTCGGTATCCAGTCCGCCGGCGCGACGGCGTGCGCTGCCGCGTATCAACACCGCGTGGGTGATCGCCGATGGTAGTTCGGGCTGCAACAACGGCATCCCTGCCAGCGCATGCGCCAGTCGCTGCGCATCGACTGGCAAGGCATTGAGCTCGCCGACACGCGGCCAGGCCACGGTTTCGCCTGCATTGCTCCACGGTGTCGCGGTTGCGATGGAAGCATCACGCGCCAGGCACTCGCCCAGCTGTTGCAACCAACCGGCAGCGGGCAATGCATCCGGCGCCAGCACTGCCACGTCGGCGTCGCCGCAGGCCTGCAGCATCTGCTGCAGGTGCGCGGGCTCGCCGATGCCGCGCGGCCGCCGCGTGTACTCGGCCTGCAGGGCCGTGCGTGCAAGCCAGTGTTCGATCACCGCCAAACCGCGTGGCCCCGCCTGTGCATCATCGGCCAACCATACCGGCGTACCGGCCGGTGTATTGGCTTCCAAAGCAGCCAAACATGCGTCCAGTGCCGCATCATCCACACCCACCGGCAGCAGGATGACGGGCAGCGGCATAATCAGCGCCCCTTCGGTGCGTTGATCGGATCCAGCGCGCGGAACTTGCTGCCGTACTCGTCGGTCAGGTTGCGGGCTTCCTGCGGGTTGCGGACGATGGTCGGGGTCAACAGCACGATCACTTCGCTGCGCCGGCTGCTCTGTGTCTTGCGGCCAAACAAACCGCCGATCACCGGCAGCCGGCTCAGCCCGGGCAGGCCGGATGAGCCCTTGGTCGCGCTGTCCTCGATCAGCCCGGCCAGCATCACCGTGTCGCCGGCGTTGACCGCCGCTTCGGTTTTCATGCGGCGGGTATTGATGCGTACGTTGCCATTGTCGTCAGGCTCCCCTTCGGGCGAGCTGACTTCCTGCACGATGTCCAGGAAGACCATGCCATCGCGGGTAACGCGCGGTCGCACCTTGAGGATGGTGCCGGTTTCCAGGTACTGCACCTGCGCGTACTGGTTGTCGCTGATGCCCGATACCGACACCGAGTACACCGGAATCTTGCTACCCACGTTCAAGGTGGCAACCGCGTTGTTGCGCACGAACAACGATGGCGTCTGCAGCAGGCGTACGTCGGTCACCTGGTCCAGCGCAGTGATCACCGCCGCGGCGTTCTTGCCGAGGAAGGTCCAGCTGAGGCCACCGCCTCCCTTGCCGTCTCCAGGCACCAGCGAACCGGCGATGTCACCCCAGATACCGCGGCCCAGTGCCGACGGCAAGCCAGCACCGCCATCAGCGACCGGCCGGTTCACCGCCTGCTCGAAATACCAGTTGACGCCGTAGCTGAGGTCGCCGCTCAACGCGACTTCGGCCACCTGCGCCTCGATATGGACCTGCATCGGCATCACATCGAGCTTTTCCACAACTTCGCGGATGGAGCGCCACGCCTGCGGCGTGCTGCGTACCAGCAAGGTATTGGTTTCCTCCACGGCGGACACACCAACGCGGTCGCCCTCGACTTCCAGTGTCACGCTGCCATTGCCCGAGCTGCGCTGCGGCAAAGCCATGCCCTCGCCCATGCCATTGCTGCTGGCACCGCCACCGCTGCCATCGCTTTTGCCGAACGAACCGCCGCCGTCACCCAGGCTGTCATCGGCACTGGCCGAGGGATCGACGGTGCCACCGCCCTGCAGGCTGATCGCGTTGGCGCCGGGGGCCAGCGAAGCCGCGCCGCCCTGGCTACCTCCCGAACCACTGCCAGCGCCAAACACTTCGGCAAGCCGCTCGGCCAGATCCTTGGCCTTGATGTACTTCAGTTCATGCGAGAACAGCCGTGCGCCGCCACCGGCACTGTCGATGCGATCCAGCCACTGCTGGATCTGGTCCAGATAGCGTGCCTGCGGGGTGATCACCAGCACCGCATTGGCGTTGTCCAGTGGCATGAAACGGAACATCCCGGCGCTTGGCGTCTTGCTGGCCTCACCGAATACCTTTTCCAGGTCGCCTGCTACCTGCGAGGCACGCCCGGACTGGATCGGAAACACCCCTACCGACATGCCCGACAACCAGTCCACGTCGAATACCTCGACCGTGCGCAGGTAGTTTTCCAGTTCGGTACGCGTACCGCCAAGGGTGATCACGTTACGCGAACTGTCGATGCCGACGATGGCGTTGGGGCGTGCGTAAGGCTTGAGGACCTTTTCCATTTCGCTGGCGGAGATGTACTGCAGCGGCACCACGCGGACCTCATAGCCGCGTGCAGCGGATGCTGGCGCGGTACTCGGCGCCACCGTCCCGGCCAGCGGCTGGTCGGCGGGGACAACGTTGTAGCGGCCGCCACTGTAGATCAGCCGTGCGTTGTTCCAGCCCAGCACCATTTCCAGCAGGTTCAGTGCCTGCGCCGGCGACACCGGCTTGGGCGTGGCCAGCGTCACCGTGCCCTGCACGGTCGGGGCGATGACATAGTTCTGACCAAGCATGTCGCCGAGGATGGCCTTGGTGACGGCCTGCACCGACTCACCCTCGAAATTGAACACCGCCGTGCCGTTACCCGCTGCCGACAGCGAAGGCGCCGGCGCCGCGGCGGCAGCGCGGTTGATCACCGTACCGTTGCCACGACGGATAACCGCCCGGTTCTGCGCGTCGTCGGCCTGCGGCGCGTCCACCTGGTTGAGCGCCGTGGTACTGGCCGGGTCACCCGCCGCTGGCGTGGTGACCTGGTCAACCGCCTTGCGGCGGACCTCCGGCACCGGGGTGGTGACGCAGCCACTGAGGGCGGCGACCAGCAGACTGATGGGAACTATGCGTGACGTCATGCGCTCACTCTACGGTTTCGGGCTGCCGGAGCTGCCGTTCTGGTTCTGTTGCGCCTGCCTGCGGCGGGCCTGGATGCGTTCGCGGATCTTCTGGATCTGTTCTGCCGAAGGTGTGGCCGGTTCAGCCGCCACATTGGGCAACGGCGGCGGCACCGGCGGCGATGCGGCTGGATTGGCTGCCGCCGAAGCCGGCACGGTGCCAGCCAGATCAACCGGCATCTGCCCCCCCGCCCCTTTGTAAACCTGCAGCTCGAGGTTCAGCGTGCCCGCTGGCCCACTGACGACCGCGCCGCGCGGCTGCAGCGACAGCAGCTGCCAGCCTGCCTGCGGCTCGGCACCCAAACGCAGGCGCAGCGACTGCCCCTGCTCGGTGGTCAACGTCGCCATGTCCAGGCCGGGCGTCATCAACACCCCTGTAAGACGCACGCTGCCAGTTGTATCGGGCGCACTCTGGTCGCCGATGAAGAAAGGATGTGGACGCCGGTCACCGGCAAACAACGGCCGCGCCATGGCCTCGCTGGCATCCGCCACAAGGGCTGCTTCAACCCGCGGAACCGCTGGCAACACCGGCGCACCAGCGCCGTCACCGGCACTACCCAGCCTCCCCCCGAGGCCCAGCAAGGTCGCCGCCCACATCGTCAACGCCCAAGCGCCCAAGGCAACCAGCAGCCAGGTGCGCAGGCCAGCCACGTCACGGCGCATCGCTCACCTCCGAGCCAGCATTGGCGCCATTGCCAGCCGCGGCCACGCTTGGCGGCAGGTAGCCACTGAGCTCGAAACTGACGTCGAGACCGCCGGCGGCTTCACCCATGCCAGCGGCAGAGAGGATGTCCAGTCGATCGATCTGCAGCTGCGGGCTGCCTGTTTCCAGTGCCTGCAGCACCTGCATCCACTCACTCATCCCACAGCGCAGCCGCGCCTGCACTGCCACGCGCACGAAGCGCCCCGAGGTATCGGCGGGCAACGGCGAACGATCACTGATCGCGCAGCTGCGGTTGTCCGGGCTGGCCTGACGCGCTACTTCCTCCAGCCGCTGCACCAGCCGCGAGGTGGCCAGTTCCGCCGAACCCTCGGGCATGAACCCCGGTTGCTCGGCCAGCACCTGGCGCGCCTGCTGCAGCCGCTCGGCAACCTGCGGCGCCTGCCGCAGTTGCTGTTCAACACGCTGCTGGCGCTCCTGCAGGCTGCCTATCTGCGCGTCCAACTCAAGCATCGGCCGGGTCCACAAGGGATGTACCAGCAGCAGGTAGACCACCGCCAGCACTACCGCCAGCAAACCCAGCGCCAGCCAGCGGTCACGGCGATCCGGTTGCTGCGCCATTGGCGACCTCCTTGCTTGCACCACGCAGTTCCGCACTCAGCGTGAAGCGCTCCTGGCCGCCACCGGAACCGGTCTGCAACACCCCGGTCAGCGACGGCGTCTTCCACAGTGGTGAACCCTCCAGCGTGGACACCAGCGAAGATGCGCTGCTGCTCAGGCCGATCAACTGCATGCGGCCGGATTCGATCGAGAGTTTTTCCAGCGAGGTGTCGTCACCCAGCCGCTTGCTCAATTCATTGATCAACTCGGTGGCGCCAGGCTGGGCGGCGCGCTGCTGCACGAAGAACGCCTGCCCATCCACCAGGTCCTGCAGTTGCTGGCGCTGCGTGGCCACTGCGCGGGCGCGCTGTGCGGCAGCATCCACCTGCACCGCCAGCTGCGTCGCCGCCTGCTGGCGATTGTCCAGCAACTGCCAGCCGGCCAGTGCCAGCAGCACCCCGCTACCCAGCAACAGCATGCGGTCCAGGCGCTGCATCGGATCCTTGCGTTGGCGGCGTAGTGCCACCGGCAACAGGTTGACCGCCAGTGGTTCGCCGCTGGCACTGGCCGCATCCACACCATCCAGCTGGCCTTGCCATGCGTCGCGCGGCAACAGGTTCTCGACCTGGCCGCGCGGTGCCACCACCAGCTCCACGTCCAGTTGGCCGTCCGCCCGGCGCTGCAGCACACGTACATCGTGATACGCCTGGGCAGCGATGAACGGCGTCTGCCGGTCGATCTCGAAACCCAGTACATCGTGCATGCGCGCTTCAGCGGCAGCAGGCAACCGCAGTTGTTTGCACAGCACAGCTGTCGAAGGAAGCAGGGCGAAGCGCGGCAGCCGCGACCAGCGCGCCGGCAACACCGCCTCCAGCTCAGCCGGCGACAACGGTGCCGGCAAGGCCTGCAGGGGCTGGAAACGCCCCTCTTGCACGATCCCGAGCTGAACGTCGCCGAGCCCCGGCACCAGCAGCACGCGAGCATCGGAAAAGCCCAGCAGCGCCTGCCAGGACTGCGGCAGCCACGACAGCAGGGAACGCTTCCACCACACCCAGAAGCCACCGGCTCCCGGCGCGATACGCGCCCCCATCTGTCCCAGCCGTTGCCACATTGCCGTCATCTCGCTGCCGCTCCTTGTTCCCACCGCAACACTGTATAGGGTGCCCCTGCGACTCCCTCTGGGTTGAGACGCACGACAGCGCGCGTCACTGCCCGTCGCTCCCCGACCAGCCGCACCCGGCTGTCGATGCTGTAGGTGCCACTACCGGCGACCCCTAGTTGTACCTGCGCAGTGTCGCCGATTGCAGGTGTGCCGTCTTCACGTTCGCGTTGCGCCAGCAGCAACGGCGCGTCCAGACCCATCGCGGTCAACACCGGTGCGGGGGCAAAGCGCGGGTTGGGCCGGGCAGCGCCGAACACCGTGATGTTTGGCACCAACTGCGCATACAGCGCAGCGTCCATGCCCAGCAGCCGCTGCAGTTCACCCATGCTGTCAAAGCGCGCGTTCTTGGCGCCATAGGGATAGCCGGCGGCTGCATAGTCAGCACTTTCCGCCCCGCCGCTGGGCTGTTTGAGGTCGTCAGCGTCACGCCAGTCCAGGATTGCCCCGGCCACCTGCTGCGCGCGCACCTGCTCGGTGCCGAGCGCCCGCAACAGCCCTTCCAGCAGCGGCCGATCGGCCTGGTTCAGATCGACCTTGCCGGTTTCATCAACGATGCGAAGCTCGATCCGATGACCATCAAACTGCCAGTTGTAAGGTCGGCCGTCGGCTTGCCATGCCGGTTGCGTCGCGGTCCCGCGCATCCGTGACAGCGCGTAGTCGACGCCGGCATGCGCCAGCTCCTGGCCCGCAGCCATGTCGCCCATGGTCCGCCCCTGCAGATGCTCGACCCGTGCCGTCAGCGCGAACGCGGCAATCGTGGTGGTCAACAAGGCCACCAGCCACAACACCAGCACCAATGCCGCACCCCGGCAGTTCACTGCCAGCTCCCGGGCTGGTTCTGCTGCGGCAACGCCACCAGCAACGGCGGCCACGCCGCGCCACGTGCCGGCACGATCTCGATGGAGACCAGCAAGGGCATGCGCCCGGGCAGCTCCCAGCGCTCCTGCCAATTGCCAAGGCTTCCGGTGGCCGGGTCAATGCCGCGGTAGCGCAGCCGCACCTGCTTCAAACCGTCGGCCAACAGCTCACTGCCACGCGGTGGTGTCTCCTCGATCAGCTGTCCGGACTGCAGCAACAGCAGGCCGATCCGCAGTTCCTGCTGCTCGCCGCTGCCGGTGACTTCCAGCGCATGCACGTAAGGCCCGCCGCGGCCCAGATAATCCGGCACCTCGGCGACGAAGCGCAGCTCACGCGCATCGCCGCTGAACACCGTTGCAGTACCTGAAAGTGCGTCACGCTGCATCGGCAGCGCCATCGCCGTCGCCAGGCGCCGGCGCAGAAAGCCTTCGACCGCGCGCATACGTTCGTTGTCGGCGGCGATCACTTCGCCGCGCGCACTGATCGCCATCGTCGAACGCACCGCCGCAAACGCCAGTGCCATGCCCGCGGCGAGCAGCACGGTGGCCAACAGCACCTCGATCAAGGTGAAGCCCCGCGCCGAGGATGGTGCGTTCATGGCGGCGCCCCGGCCACTGCATTCGAACGCAGCCGCAAGGTGCGCCAGCGCATCTGCTGCTGCGCCTCCTCACCCCATGTCACCTGCAGGTCCAACAACCACAGCCGCGACTGCGACTGGCGCGGCTCGCTGTAAGCACTGACCTGCAATGTCCAGCGATAGCGGCCCTGCTCCCATTCGCCCTGCCTGCGCCCCGCGGCTAGCGGTGCCTCCACCCCGGCAACGGCCAGCAACGACTGTGCATGCAATGCTGCACGGCCGTAGCCATCGGCCATGCCGACCTGGCGCGCGGCGCCGGACAGGCTGCCCAGCAGCAAGGTCATCGCCATCGCCAGCAAGGCGAAGGCAACGATCACCTCGATCAACGAATAACCACGTTGATGTTTCATCGCGCGTCACCACGTACAGGGCCAGCGCGTACTTCACCGGTGATCCAGGCGACGTCGATGCGCCAGATCGCGGCACCTGCGGCCAGATCGATGCGTCCGCCAGTGGAGGCTCCATCCTCGAAGAACCGCACCACCCCGGTATCAGCACGGGTCTGCAGCTGGCCGGCGCCGGTATAGGCAAGCTTCAACGCAGCAGGCAACTCGCCGTGCCGTCCGTCCGGTCCCTGCCAGCGATGCTGCCGCAGGTTGAGCTCGAACTGCTGCGGCACACCGGTGGCGATGGCGCGGGTGCGCGTGTAGCGCAGCTCGGCAGCCAGTGACTTGCCCGCCGAGCGCAGCTTGATGCCGTCCATGCCGCCGTTCATCGCCATCGCGGCCACCAAGGCGATGGCCGCCACCAATGCCAGCACCAGCATCATTTCCAGCAACGTCATGCCCGCCATCGCCGCACGCGGCAATCGTGGGCCGCAGGTGCTGCGGCCGCTGCTGGCAGGACATGGATGCAGCATTGGCTTACTCGTAGCGGATGTCGGCGTTGTAGCTGTCGCCGCCGGGCTGGCCGTCGGCGCCCAGGCTGATCAGGTCGAACGGCCGCCCCTCGCCGGGAACGCGATACTGCACGGCATTGCCCCACGGGTCGTTGAACTCGGCCGGCTTGGCATACGGCCCCAACCAGCCGGCAGCGCCCGCCGGTTGCGTTGCAAGGTCCTCAAGCTTGGCCGGCAGGCGGCCTGTGTCCAGCTTGTAGTTCTCGACCTTGCCGGCCAGGGTCTGGATCTGGGTCTTGCCGAGGTTTGCCTTGCCACGGTCCGCACCGCCGAGCACACGGCTTCCGACCAGGGTGAGCACCGCACCGATCAGCACGATGACGATGATGATTTCCAGCAGGCTCATGCCCGACTGGTTGGCGCGGAACACGGGTTGCTTAAGGGTTCGCATCATTACGTTGTTTCCTCGATAGCGGTACAGCAGGTTCAGCCAATGGCGTTGGTCAGGTCATACAGCGGCACCAGCACCGCGATGATGACCATGCCCACCACCGACGCCAACAACAGGGTGATCACCGGGACCAGTGCCGCGAGCATGCGGTCGATGGCGCGCGCGCTCTCCTGCTCGAACGTATCGGCGGTCTTGAGCAGCATGTTTTCAAGGGTGCCGGACTCCTCGCCGACCTGGATCATCTGCAGCGCAAGGCGCGGGAAACGCCCGTTGCGACCCAGCGATGATGACAGGCCCGCGCCATTTTTCACTGCTTCGCCAGCCTCGGCCACATCGGCCACCAACGCACGGTTGCCCAGCACGTTGCGGGCGATGCCCAGCCCAGCAAGCAACGGCACACCATTACGCAGCAGCGTTCCCAAGGTTCGTGCAAGGCGCGCGGTCTCGAGCTTGGCTACCAGCGCACCGATCATCGGCCGCTTCAGCAGCCAGCCGTCGAATGCCAGGCGGAACGCCGGATCACGGCGCTTGCGTTCCATCCACAGCAATGCCAACGCCGGTACCACGATCAACACGATCCACCATTGCCGCACCACCAGGCCGATGGCGAGCACCGCGCTGGTGAACCAAGGCAGCGTGACGTCGAGGCTCTCGTACATCTGCGCGAACTGCGGGACGACGTAACCCAGCAGGAACATCAGCGCCCCGCCCACCACCAGCAGCAGGATCGCCGGATAGATCATCGCGTTGATCACCCGCGCCTTCAGCTCCTGGCTACGCTCCAGGTACTCGGCCAGACGCTGCAGGGTGTCGTGCAGGCTGCCACCGGCCTCGCCGGCGCGCACCATGTTGACGTACAACCGCGAGAACAGCCCGTGCTGCCGTTCCAACGCCTGTGACAACGGCGCACCACCGCGCACGCTGTCGCGGATGTCAGCAACCACCCGGCGTGAGCGTTCGTCCTCGGGGGTTTCGAGCAGGATGGTCAGGGCGCGGTCCAGTGGTTGCCCGGCACTGAGCAGCGTCGCCAACTGCTGGGTGAACTGCACCAGGGTTGCACCGCTGAAAGGCCGTTGCCGCCATTGCTTCCAGCTGGCGCCTTCAAACGCCGAGCCGGTCGCCAGCCGTGCCTCCACCGGCAGGTGGCCCTGCTCCTGCAGGCGCACGATCACATCAGTGTCGCTGGCGGCCTCCATCTGCCCATCCAGCAGCTCACCACGCGCATCGAGCGCCTTGTAGCGATACAACGGCATCAGTGCCGCACCCCTGGACCTGCATGCCTGGTCATGCGTCCTCCGTTACCCGCAGCACTTCTTCCAGGGTGGTCTCACCGCGCAGTGCCTTGGCGATGCCGTCCTCGTACATGGTGCGCATGCCGGCCGAACGCGCCAGCTGCTCGATCTCGCCCATGCCGGCCTTGCGCATCACCGCATTGCGCAGCGCATCGTCCATCACCAGGAATTCCACGATGGTGGTGCGGCCCTTGTAGCCGGTCGGCGCCAGCGCCGAGGGCTGTGCACGGAACAGGTGGATCTCGCCCTGTGGCTGGTAGCGGCGCAGGTTGAACCGTCCGATTTCCTCATCCGATGCGCGATAGCGCTGCGCGTGCGTTGGCTCCAGCCTGCGCACCAGACGCTGGGCGAGGATGCCGTTGATGGTGGAGGTCAACAGGTAGTCCTCCACACCCATGTCGAGCAGCCGGGTGATGCCGCCAGCGGCGTTGTTGGTATGCAGCGTGGACAGCACAAGATGGCCGGTGAGCGCCGACTGGATGGCGATCCGCGCGGTTTCCAGGTCGCGCATTTCGCCGATCATGATGATGTCCGGGTCCTGGCGGACGATGCCGCGCAGCGCGTTGGCGAAATCCAGGCCGATCTGCGGCTTGGCCTGGATCTGGTTGATGCCTTCGAGCTGGTACTCGACCGGATCCTCGACCGTGATGATCTTGACCTTGTCGGTATTGAGCTGGCTGAGCGCGGTATACAGCGTGGTGGTCTTGCCCGACCCGGTAGGGCCGGTGACCAGCAGGATGCCATGTGGCTGCTCCAGAACCTTGCGGAACTTGGGCAGGAAATCGCCGCCCAGCCCCAACCGCTGGAAATCAAACACCACCGCTTCGCGATCCAGCAGACGCATCACCACGCTTTCGCCATGCGCGGTCGGCATGGTGCTGACGCGCAGGTCGAGCTCCTTGCCCTGTACGCGCAGCATGATGCGGCCATCCTGCGGCAGCCGGCGTTCGGCGATGTTGAGCTTGGCCATGATCTTGATGCGACTGATAACCGCCGCGGTGAGGTTGACCGGCGGGCTCTCGCCATCAACCAGCACGCCGTCCACGCGGTAACGCACCTTCAGGCGGCTTTCAAACGGTTCCACATGGATGTCGGAGGCACGCAGCTCGACGGCGCGCTGGATGACAAGGTTCACCAGCCGGATCACCGGTGCCTCGGAAGCCAGGTCGCGCAGGTGTTCGATGTCATCCATCGGTGCAGCCTCGCCATCGGCCGACTCCAGGATGGTGCCCATCGCACTGCGGCCCTGGCCATGCCAGCGCTCTATCGCTTCGTCCACTTCACTGCGCAGGCCAACTACCGGCGTCACCTCGCAGCCGGTGGCCAATTGGATGGCACCGCGGGCGTAATCGTCCTGTGGGTCGGCCATCCACAGCAGGATACGGCCGCGCTGCTCGCCCAGCGGCAGGATCACGAACTGCTTGAGGAAACGCAGCGGCACCGGCTCGGCACCTTCCACCAGCTCCGGCGGGTGCTCCGGAACCTCGCGCGCGCCCAGCAAACGCAGGCCAAGCACTTTGGCACAGGCATCGGCATGATCACGCTCGGAAACGAGCCCCAGTCTGGCCAGCAATACCAGCAGGTCACCGCCCGACTCGCGCTGCAGTTGCCGCGCGCGCAGCAGATCGGCCTCCTTCAGGCGGCCCTGCGCCAACAGCTCGTTGACGATGCGCTCTGCCGGGGTCTGCGCAGGTTGGACGTCGTGGGCTGCAGCGTTCACACAATCCTCCAAGGTTGGCCGAACTTTAGCAGTTCAAGCCGGCAGGTCGTGCACATGAACGCGCATTACGTCCAAAAAAAGAACCCCGGCATTGCCGGGGTTCCAGTGACAACATGGTCAGGATTACTGACGGGCTACCAGGCTGACACCCGCGAAAGATGCCGCACCGACCACGGTGACGTAATACGTTCCCGCCTGCGGCTTGTTGATGCGCACGGTCTCGCTGTTGCCTGCACGGGTCGACTTCGCATCGAAGTCGGTGCTGCTCGGCGCTGCATCGAAGCTGACGTACAACGACACATCACCGCTGCCGCCGTAGGTCATGAAAGTCAGCACCTTGCCGGCCTCTGCCTGGAAGCTGTAGACGGCTTCGCTGCCGGCGGCACCGGCCACACCGGTGACCGCAACCTTGTTGGTCAACGGCGTTGCATCCGGCCCGCACTGCTCCACGTTCGGGTCGCACGGCGGCGTGGTGGCTTTGACCAGTGCGGCATTGATGTCCAGGATGCCGGCACCGATCGGTGTGCTGGCCGGGATGGTGGTGCCAAACGGCTTGACCGTTGAGGTAAGCAGGTCACGCATCTGGCTCCAGCTCAGCGGCGTGGGGACCACGCTCTGCACCATCGCGACCGCTGCCGCAACGTGCGGTGAGGCCATCGAAGTACCGACCAGACCCAACGGCGCCCATTCGGCGGTGGGGCTCTTGGTGCCTGCATTGATCACCTGGAAGATCCAGCCGTCGTTGCTGTTCTCGGCATTGCCACCCGGTGCAGACAGGTCCACCCGCGAACCATAGTTCGAGTAGTAGGTCTTGCCACCATTGATGCCCGTGGCACCAACCGAGATGACGTTGTTGCACGAAGACATCGTGTAGCTGCCAGCGACGGCATTGTCGTTACCCGCAGCCACCACCACGATACTGCCCAGGCCGATCGCCTCATCGATCGCGTCCTGGTAAGCCGCCGGGCAAGTCGAGGGATTGACGCTGCCCAGGCTCATGTTGATCACCTCGGCCGGCGTCGGGTTGGCCGGCAGGCCGGGCACGCTGCCACCAGCGGCCCACACGATGCCGTCGGCGATGTCACTGCCGAAGCCGCCGCAGGAACCGAGCACGCGCACCGGCTGCACCTTGGCCTTGAATGCAAGGCCGGCCATGTTCAGGCCATTGTTGGTTTCCTGTGCGACGGTACCGGCGACATGGCTGCCGTGCCAGGAGCTGTCCTTGGCTGCATGTGATCCGCCGGTGGCCCAGCCGGTGCAGTAGTCCTGCTCGATCCAGTCACCGATGTCCCAGCCGCCGGCCACGCGTTCATCCGTGGCACGCCGCGAGATGCGCTTGTCGGTGATCATGTCGTAACCGGGAATGACGTTGTTCTGCAGGTCCGGGTTGCCCTGGGTGATGCCGGTATCGATCACCGCCACCACCACGCCCTCACCCTGCGAGATGTCCCACGCCTGGGTTGCATTGACACCGGCCTTGGCGTTGTAGAAATTCCACTGCGCGAAGGTCTGCGGGTCGTTCGGCGTGAAGTTGGGCGAAGCGTCCGCCATGCTGCGGTACATGCGGTCGATCTCGACGCGCTCCACCGCCGGATTGGCCTTCATTTCCTGCACGAACTGCGTTGCCTCGGCCTGGTTCAACGCGCGTGAGGTCTTGACCACCGCCCAGCCTGGAGCGGCCATGCGCCGCAACAACGTCGCACTTGCGGCAGGCCGCGCGGCGGTTTTCGCCGACGCCGCCACCGCGCGGTTCAGGCCCGCCCGCGATGCCGCGCTGCTGAGGCCACGATTGACGACAGCCGCATCACGCAGCTCGCTGGAACCGGCACGGTACTTCACGATGAAGCGATAGCCCGCATCGCTGCCATTGAGTGCCGTGTCGAGCGGGCGCGTGGGCAACTTGCCCGGTGTGGCCGCGGATGCGGCGGTGACACCTACGGACGCCATCAGCACTACCGCGGCAACTGCCATTCCTAGCTTGGTCTTCTTCTTCATGTTCAATCTCTCGTCTGGTGGAACAGGGATGGAACTCCATTGCTGCATCTACTTGCCGTCCGGGCCTGGCAGCGTGCTGGCGCGGGGGCGCCAGCACGGTGGATCAAGAAACCGGATGCCTGCGCCGCAGCGGCGCAGGCAGAACCACGACGTGCTTACCAACCGAAGCCGGCACCCACGCCTACCGAACTGTCATCACTGCTGAACGCACCGCCAAAGGTGACCGTGGCCCGGTCACTGATGGCGCGCTGGTAGCCCAGCGACAGTGCCGACTCGCCACTCTGGAAGCCGATGCCGACGCCGACCCGGTTCTGGGTACGGACACCGGCGGCGCTGGTGGCCATGTTCAACATCGCCGCATTCATCGCACCCTGCCGATCAATGCGGCGGTCCATGTGCCGCAGCCGGTTGTCCATATCACCGCGAAGCACGTCGAAGCTGTCGTTCAAGCCAGCGAACTTGCCATCGGTATAGCTGTTGGCCGAGGCGATGCCGCTGTCCAGCTGGCCCTTGTTGACCGCGTCGGTGGCCTGGGTACCGGCAGCCACGTTGGTGATCTGCCGTTCACTGCCGGCACTACCCACCGACACGGTATTGGCACGATCCGCCACCGAACCCTGACCCAACGCCACCGCGCCCTGTGCGGTGACGCTGGCGCCTTGGCCAACAGCGGTACCCGATGCCGCGCTGACGCTGGCGCTTTCACCCACCGCCACGGCATTGGTCGCCGCCGCGGTGATGTTGGTGTTTGCGCCAACAGCGGTGCTGCCATCCGCATCCACCTGTGCATTGCTGCCCAGCGCGGTGTCGTTCGGACCATGCGCATAACTGCTGTTGCCGACAGCGGTACCCTTGGCATCGTTGGCCTTGGCCTGGTCACCCAGTGCGACACCCGCGGCCGCTGCCGTCGGCGTCGCCGGATTGGGATCAACCGACGGAGTCTTCGGCCCGTTGCCATTGCCATTGCCATTGCCGTTATTGCCCTGGCTGGCAAGCTGGTTGTTGATGGAAGTGACCTGGTTGTCCAACGCGGTCAGCGCCGCACCCACGTTGTTGAAGCTGTTGCCCTGGATGACATACGTGGGCGCGACGAACATGCCCTGCATGCCGACGCCTGCGCCGCCACCAAGGAAGCTGGCCATGTTGCCCAGCGACTGGAACAGCTGGCCGCCGTTGATGGCCTGCATGCTACCCGCCGCGATGGCGCCAGCCGCCACGTTGTCCAGCCGCGTCCCCTGCGCACCCGACAAGGTCAGCGTGTCGCGGCTGGTGTCGTCGTAGGTAACGGCATTGGCAGCCACACCTTCGATGCTGCCGATACGACCATCGATATCGGTGACGCGGGTTTCCACTGCGCCGACCCGCTGGTTGGTGACATGCAGCTGGCCGCCGGTGACCGCATCGGTACTGCCTTCAGCGATCCGGCCTGCACCGACGTTGACGATGCGGCGGGTGACCGGACCATTGGTGCCATTGCCACCGCCCACCGACACCACGTTGGCCTCGACGGCCCGCGAACCAGCACCCAGCGCCACCGAGTTGGCGCCGGAGGCACCCGCCCCTGCGCCGATCGCCACGCTGTTGATGCCATTGCTGGCAAATGCGCCGTAACCGATGGCGACACCATTTGCAGCAGTGATCGAGGTCTGCCGACCCACGGCCGTGCTGTTGCTGCCACGCGCGGACGCATCGGCGCCCACCGCGGTCGCGCCAAGGGCGCTGGCGGTGCTCGATGTACCCAGCGCGGTACTGCGCTCACCACTGGCCAATGCGCCAGCGCCCGATGCCACCGCGTTGCTGCCGCTGGCAGTGGCCACGCCATCACCGCTGGCCTGGAAGTACTTGTTGGTCTCCCCGGCCATGTCAGCCACCGCATCCAACTGCGACTTGTTGACCGCGTCGGTGTCCTCGGTGCCAGCGGCAACGTTGGTGATCTGCCGCGTATTGGCTGCATGGGTCACGCCATACTCATCGGTCCAGGCCTGCGCGGCACCGACCGACACCGTGTTGGCACGATCAGCCAGCGCACCGGAGCCCAATGCCACGCTACCAGCCGCGTCGACCCGGGCATTGGGGCCAATCGCCACCGCATCAGCGGCGTCTTCATAGACCGAGGCACGGAAGCCCAATGCGATCGCGTTGTTCGCCAGTGCCATCGATGCGCGCCCCAGCGCCATCGAGCTGCCGCCGTCGGCCAGTGCACTGTTGCCCAGCGCGATGCCGTTGTTGCCGGTGCTCAATGCACCTACGCCCACTGCTATCGCGCTGCTGCCGCTGGCCCAGCTGTTCGGGCCAATGGCAATCGCATTGACTGCATCGGCCCACGAGCCAACGCCCAATGCCGTGGCATTGGCGCCGGTCGCCCATGCCGATGCGCCCAGCGCGGTGGCACCATCTTCCAGTGCCCACGAGTAGCCACCCACGGCCGTGGCGTTGTCGACCTTGGCCCAGGCATTGCTGCCGATCGCGGTGGCCCAATCACCCGCGGCACGCGACTTCATGCCAGCGGCAAAGCTGTCAGCACCATACGCCTGCGCGCCGTTGCCGAATGCCGAGCTGCCACTGCCAGTGGCCTGCGCACCACCACCTACCGCTGTGCCGTTCTCACCGGCCTGGGTGGCAATCAGCTGCGGTGATCCATCCGGGTTCTGCAATGCCGAGTTGAACTCGTCATACGCCTGCCCCATACCGCCCACTGCCACTGCGCCCGCAGCGGTAGCCGTGCTGTTCTGGCCGACCGCCACGGTGTTGTCACCCATCGCCGTGCTGCCACTGCCGAACGCCGATGCACCATTGCCGGTGGCGTTGGCGGCCTCGCCGGCGGCAGTGGCATTGATGCCTTCGGCATAGGCGCCGGCATCGCTGTCATCGCTACCCGTGGCAGTGAAGTACTTGGCAGCCTTCTGGCCTTCTTCCGCTGCCGCAGCTACTTCGTCCAGCTGGTCCTTGTTGACCGCATCGGTGCCTTCGGTGCCGGCAGCCACATTGGTGATCTGCCGTTCGGCACCTTCATCGCCGACCGACACGGTGTTGTCACGGCTGGCGATCGAACCGGCACCGAGTGCCACCGAATTGGTCGCACCGGCTTCGGCCCCCGTACCTACCGCGGTCGACTGCTGTCCGAATGCCCACGCATTGGCGCCTACGGCGGTGGCATCGTCACCGAACGCCCAGCTGCCGCTACCGATCGCAACAGCATTGGTGGCACCGATGCCAAACAGGCCGAAGCCGGTTTCAGCACCATCGCCAATGGCAAGGCTGCCTTCCCCCAGCGCCGACGCGTTGCGGCCGACCGCGACATTGCCGTCTTCATAGGCAGCGGCGTTGTAACCCACCGCGGTCGTGCCCACGCCTTCGGCATAACTCTGCGAACCACTTGCGGTGCTGTAATCACCCAGCGCATTTGCAACCGCGCCGTTGGCCGTGGACTGGTCACCGCGTGCCAATGCACCCACGCCGGTTGCGGTCGCGGCGAAGCCTTCGGCATTGGCGCTGGCGCCGAGCGCGGTACCACCGACACCGGCACTGGTTGCGCCGGTCTGCACCGGTTCGCCGCCAACGTTGATCAGCGGAACGCCGTTTTCATCCACCGCATTGCCGCCCACCGCCACCGCACCCGGACCGATCGCCTGTGCGTTCTGGCCGAATGCTGCCGCGTTCTGGCCACTGGCCAAGGCGTTCATGCCCACCGCCGTCGCGCCATCGGCCACGGCGACGGCACCGCTGCCGAATGCAGACGCACCGCTGCCGATGGCATTGGCGGCTTCACCGGCTGCAGTGGCGTTGTCGCCTTCCGCATAGGCACCTGCATCGCTGTCGTCACTGCCGGTCGCGGTGAAGTACTTGCTGGTGTTTGCCGCGACCGCGGCGACTTCATCCAACTGATCCTTGTTGACCGCATCGGTGCCCTCGGTACCAGCAGCGACGTTGGTGATCTGCCGTTCGCTACCCACATCGCCCACTGACACGGTGTTCTCACGGTCGGCCCACGAGTTGGCACCCAGCGCCACGCTGTTTGCGGCTTCAGCCACAGCGCTCTGTCCCAGCGCGGTGGAGTTCTCGGCATCGGCCCAGCTGTTGAAGCCGATCGCGGTTGCGTACTCACCCAATGCCCAGGCGCCGTTGCCGAACGCCGAGGCACCGGTTCCGGAAGCCTCGGTACTGATCAGCCCACCGTAGGTGGTGCCACCGACCGCGGTCGCTTCTTCGCCCGAGGCAATCGCAGATTCACCGACTGCCGTGGTACTGCTACCCGATGCCGATGCAGCCAGGCCCATCGCGACACCGTAGTCGCCACTGGCTTCAGCACCGTAGCCCACCGCCGAAGCGAGGTCACCCGAGGCAACGCTGTAGCTGCCAAGCGCCGTGGTGCCACGACCACTGGCTTCGGCACGGAAGCCGTTGGCCGTTGCCTGCTGGCCCGATGCCAGCGCCTCGGCGCCCTGCGCCGTGGCAAACGCGCCCGATGCTTCCGCAGCAGCACCGACGGCGGTGCTGCTGTCGGCGCTGGCGACGCTGCCCGAACCCACGGCGACCGCATCCTCGCCATCAGCCAATGCCGCATCACCGATCACCACGCTGCCATCGCCACTGGCGACGCTGTTGCTGCCCAGCGCGATGGCATTGGCGCCATCGACCAGGTTGGCCATGCCGAATGCACTGCTGTTCTCGCCATCTACCTGGTTGAAATTGCCGAACGCCGAGCTGTTGGTGCCGTTGGCGGTGTTCACGTAACCCACTGCACTTGCGTAGTCACCTGCGGCGACGTTGTAGCTGCCGACCGCGGTGCTCTGCGCACCGCTGGCTTCGGAACCGACACCCGCAGCAGTGGCACCGTCGCCACTGGCGAGCGCGTCATCACTGCCATCAGCTGCACCATTGGCCTTGAAGTAGCGCCCCGCCAGCAACGCACCTTCGGCAGCCGTGTTGAGCTGGTCCAGGTTGACCGCATCCGTGCCTTCGGTGCCGGCGGCAACATTGGTGATCTGGCGCTCGGCGCCTTCGGCCCCGACCGATACGCTGTCGGCACGGTCGGCCAGTGAATTCGCACCCAGTGCAACGCTGTTCGCGGCGGTAGCCGTGGCATTGGCGCCCAATGCGGTGCTGTCCACGCCGAGGCTGGTGCTGTAGAAGCCGACGGCGGTGCTGTTGGCACCGCTGGCCCAGCTCTCGGCACCCAATGCACTGGCGTTGTCACCGGGCGCGTAGGCGAAATACCCGACCGCGGTGGCTTCGCTACCGGAGGCCTCGCTCAATGCACCCGATGCCAACGCATAGTCACCGGAGGCAACGGCACCGGCGCCAAGCGCGGTGGCCGCTTCGCCACTGGCCTGGGTATCGACGAAGAAGCCCAGGCCCGGGATCAGGTCGACCGGGCCGCCGACGGCGACACTGCTGGTACCCGATGCCGCGCTCTGGCTGCCCACCGAGGTGCTGTAGTCGCCGGTGGCATTGGCCACCGCACCGAAGGCGGAGGATTGTGCGCCCTGCGCGAACGCCCCCAGGCCAGCCGCCGTGGCAGCGAAGCCCTCGGCACTGGCGCTGGCGCCAAGCGCGGTACCGCCCAGGCCGGCGCTGGTCGCGCCGGTCGTCACCGGCTGCCCACCGAAGGTGATCAGGGGATTACCGTCCTCATCCACCGCATTGCCGCCGACGGCGACTGCCGCTGGACCGGTGGCCTCGGCGTTCTGGCCAAAAGCTGCGCTGTTCTGGCCAGTGGCCAGGGCATTCATGCCAACCGCGGTTGCACCGTTGGCGATGGCGTTGGCGCCATTGCCGTAGGCCGATGCACCATTGCCGATGGCGTTGCTCGCCTCACCTGCGGCGGTGGCCGCGTCGCCTTCCGCATAGGCGCCGGCATCGCTGTCGGCGCTGCCACTTGCCTGGAAATACTTGCTGGTGGTCTCGGCAACCGTCGCCACCGCATCGAGCTGCGACTTGTTCACCGCATCAGTGTCTTCGGTGCCGGCGGCAACATTGGTGATCTGGCGCTCGGTGCCCTGCGCGCCAACCGAGACACTGTTGTCGCGGTCAGCCAGCGAATTGGCACCGAGTGCAACGCTGTTGGCAGCGCCGGCCTCGGCCAGGAAACCGATCGCAGTGGCATCCTCGGCATTGGCATAACTGCCGCCACCCACCGCGGTGGCACCGTCTGCTGCTGCGGTTGCCAATGCACCCAGGGTGGTGGCCTGCACGCCCGAAGCTTCTGCCGCGGTACCCACGGCGGTCGCACCCAGCTCGGTGGCCAAGGCGCCATTGCCCAGTGCGGTGGAGGCAACACCGGAGGCTTCGGTCTGCTGGGTGATGAACCCCGGGAAGCCGATCAGCAGGTCGCCAATGTCGGCGATGCCACCAACAGCCATGCTGTAGTCGCCGCTGCTTACCGCACCGTAGCCGATGGCCGTTGCGAAGGTCGCGCTGGCTTCGGCGAACGCACCTGTCGCCGTCGTATAGCTGCCGGTTGCAGCCGAGCCATAACCCAGCGCCGTGCCACGCGCACCGCTGGCATCGCTGAAACTGCCGTTGGCGGTGGAGTAGTCACCCGATGCACTGGCGCTGTAGCCGGTGCTGGTTGCCTGTGCGCCTGCGGCAATGGACCCCGCGCCGGTGGCCGTGGTGAATGCACCACCGGCCTCGGCACCCGCGCCGAATGCCGATGAGCCGGTGCCGGAGGCGGTCGTGGTCTTGTCCAGCAGCACGTTGCCGTCATCGTCCTCCACGTACAGGCGGCCACCATTGGCGGTGCTGGAATCGCCTTCGGCGACTGCGTTGTAACCACTTGCGGTGGAGTACTGACCAACTGCCACGGCACCGCTACCGACTGCCGAAGCGCCCAGTGCCAGTGCCGAACTGGAGGAGCCGATCGCGGTGGTGTAATCCCCATCTGCCATCGCATTGGAACCGGAGGCAGTGGCGTCCTCGCCCTGCGCATAGGCCTGGCCTTCGCCAGTGGCGACGAAGTAGCGGGTATGTGCGGTTGCTGTATCCAGCTGCAGCTTGTTCACCGCATCGGTGTCTTCGGTGCCAGCGGCGACATTGGTGATCTGCCGCTCCGCACCTGCATCGCCGACCGATACGGTGTTTTCGCGATCTGCCCAGGAATTGGCACCGAGGGCGACGCTGTTGGCCGCGGCGGCGGTAGCACTCTGGCCCAATGCCGTGGAGTTGTCGGCATCGGCCCAACTGTTGAAACCAATGGCAGTGGCGTATTCGCCCACCGCCCATGCACCGTTGCCGAACGCCGAAGCGCCGGTACCGGATGCCTCGGTGCTGATGAAGCCGCCGAAGGTGGTGCCACCCACCGCCGTCGACTCTTCGCCCGATGCGATTGCGGATTCACCGACCGCGGTGGTGCTGGTGGCAGATGCCGAAGCACCCAGGCCCATCGCCACACCGTAGTCGCCGCTGGCATCTGCGCCGTAACCGACGGCCGATGCCAGATCACCGCTGGCGGAGCTGTAGGCACCCAGCGCGGTGGTACCGCGCCCACTTGCTTCGGCGCGGAAACCAGCGGCTGTTGCCTGTTGCCCGGAAGCAACCGATTGGCTGCCCTGCGCGCTCGCATACACACCCGATGCTTCGGCGGATTCACCCACCGCGGTGCTACCCAGTTCACTGGCGACGCTGCCCGAGCCGACCGCCGTGGCGTAGTCGGCGGCAGCGTAGGCCCCATCACCAACCACGATGCTGCCTTCACCACTGGCGATGCTGTTGCTGCCCAATGCGATCGCATTGGCGCCGTCCACCAGGTTGCCGGAACCGAATGCGCTGCTGTTGTCACCATCGACCTGGTTGAAACTGCCCACTGCCGAACTGCTTTCACCATTGGCGGTGTTCACATAGCCGAGCGCGCTGGAATAGTCACCTGCGGCAAGGCTGTTGTTGCCGACGGCGGTACTCTCCACGCCGGTCGCCTGCGCGCCCACACCCGCGGCCACCGCACCAGCGCCGCTGGCCACTGCATCGTCGCTGCCATCGGCTGCGCCATTGGCCTTGAAATACCGGCCCGCCAACAACGCGCCGTCGGCGGCAGCATTGAGCTGGTCCACGTTTACTGCATCGGTACCGGCCGTGCCCGCAGCAACGTTGCTGATCTGGCGCTCGCTGCCTGCAGCGCCCACCGAGACGGTGTTGGCACGATCGGCCACCGAACCGGCACCCAACGCGACGCTGTTGCCAGCCGAAGCCACACTGCCGGAACCAATCGCGACCGCATTGCTGCCCGAGGCATCAGCACCGTTGGCAATCGCGCAATCCACCAAGGTGGCGCTGCCGAGCACCATGCACTGCGCGTTGCCACCAACTTCGACCGACTGCGCCTGCGCGACCGTGGCCCAACTGCTGGCCCCTAGACCCAACGCAATGGCAACCGACAAGGCCTGCAGGCGAAAACCGGAGCTGTGACGCTCATCCATGACCACACCGGCCGAGCTGGACGATGCCAGCTCCGACGCCACCACCAACTGCCCCAACGCCTTGTTCCATACCTTGCGGTAGATCCGGTTCATTGCTGCTGCTCCTCAAGTGGACGGGTTATTTCCATGCAGAAACGCGCCATCGCCGAGCCGTACGTGCCCTGCGATCCCCCTGAGGTGTTGTGCTCCAGCTCCCGGTCGAACCGGGCACGTAAGGCTCACGCCTGTCGTGGTCTACCCAACCGGTTCCATACCTGTTGGGCGACTACGGGATGGATGGAGTCTTAATCGAGGATTCATCATTCGTCAAATTTTTGGCACTGCAACACGTTTTTGAGGGGTACAGCACAGATCTCGCAAGCAACCGAGATTTTCAGAAAATTTTCTTCCGAAACAAATGCCTATTGACCGCCGACCTCCAATCCGCACCTGCCCCTGCAACAAGAACAAAACGCCAACAAAAAGCCCGCAGGCCTTGACCTGCGGGCTTCTGGGTTTGCTTTGCTGTATCAATCTCTGAAAATGGCTCAGTCGCTGTCCGAACTGCAGTGCAACAGATGAGGTGCGCGGACTACACAGCCTTCACTGCTGTCTCGCAACCAATGTGACCCCTTGATAGCCCTCCATGTAGGTGGCAGCGAGCCTGATGTAGTAGGTCCCAGCCTTGGGCGCCACCACACGCACGGTTTCAATGTTGGTTTTCCCCCGCGTGGACCTGGCCTCTGCGGTGGCGATTGTAGGGTTCTTCCCGTGGCTGACATACATCGAGATATCACCTGTTCCACCATAGCTCATGAATGTCAGCACCCCGCCTGCCCTGGCCTGGAAACTGAACAGTGACTCGCTGCGGCGCTCACCCTGCACCACTACCGCTCGCTTGTTCACCAGCACAACCGCGGCTGTCCCAGGGCCGCAATTGGCCACCACAGGATCGCAGCGGTCCACGCAACTGGGCTTTTCAAGATCGCAGGTTGGATTCACAAGCTCCTTGAGAGCAGCCTCCACATTGAGAATTCCAGGGCCAATACCAAAAATTTCTTCCGCCGTAATTCCTTCCGGCAATGGGAATATCGGCACGGGAATGGGGGATTTCGAAAATGGACTGGCCGTGCGCTGCAGCAGCACTGACATTTCCCGGAGATTCAGAGGCTTTTTTGCCACACTCTGTATCATCGCCGCCGCCGCCGATACATGCGGTGTAGCCATCGACGTGCCCGCGTAGCCCTCCAGCATCCAATTGTTTGGCTCAAGCCCCCGAGCACCGCCGTTGATCACCTGCCAGATGAAGGGCGTGATCTTCCCCGACACACTTCCCCTGCCAACCTCGTTCCCACCTGGTGCGGCAAGCACCGTCGGCCAACCTCGGTTGGAAAAAAAAGATCTCTCACCTTCCACCGTCGAAGCCGCAACCACCAATACTCCCTCACAGGATCCCATCGTCTGCGATCTGGCGCTGGCGCCAGCATTTCCCGCGGATACCACAACAATCGATCCCTTGTCGTTGGCAAGATCCAATGCATCTTGGTAAGCCCTCGGGCAATCAGGAGAGCCTGGCCTCCCCAAACTCATGTTTACGATTTCCGCCGGGTTCGGGTTGATCGGCAAGCCAGGCACCTCCCCCCCTACGGCCCACACGATGCCGTCCGCGATATCGCTGGTCAGCCCACCACACGAGCCCAGTACACGCACCGGCACTATCTTGGCCAGAGGCGCCACCCCAGCCACTCCCTTGCCATTGTTGGTCAATTGCGCCACGGTGCCAGCCACATGCGTCCCGTGCCAGTTGCTGCGCTCCGCAGCGTGAAATTCACCAGTCAATGGGGTGCAGTAATTCTCTTCCACCCAATTACCAACATCCCAACCGCCTGGTACGCGTCCGTCAGTATTACGTCGTGACAGGACCTTCAGCGATACCATGTCATAGCCAGGCAATACATTTGCCTGCAGATCGGGATTCCCCTTCGCGACACCACTGTCCAGCACCGCCACCACCACTCCCTCCCCCTTGCTGAATGCCCATCCTTCGGGCGCATGCACGCCATATCTGGGATCGGTCAGGTTCCACTGATATCTGGCGATATCTGGATCATTGGGTAGTGCCACTGCGCGTGCTGTCGCGGTCGGGAACATCAGTTCATCCCGTTCGACATGCTCAACTGCCGGATTCGCCTTCAACTCGCGGATGAAAGCCAACTCTTCGGCCGCACTCAAACTGCGCGACGCCTTGACCACACTCCAACCTGGCATACCCATTCGACGCAGCAATGCAGCATTGACCGTGGACGCAGGCGCAGAGGGCACAACCGACCTCTGGCCCTGGCTGGTGCGCGCTCGCATCATCGCTTGGCTGATAACGCGATTGGCCGAGGCGACATCACGCGCTTCAGCAGTCCCTGCGCGGTACTTGATCATGAAATGCATGTTGGCAAGCGCCGTGGTTGGTGAGGCCACAGCTGCGCGTGCGCTGGTTGCAACTGGTTGCGCCAAAGCAGGCACAGTGCACAGTGCCACAGAAAATCCGGTCGTCACGGAAGCCATGACGGCCAATGAAAGCAATCGTCTAATTCTCACGTAGAAACCCTCGATGGAAGTCATCAGATCAACACCCCTCATTGGAATGAGCGGCGCTTCGCTCCACGCAACGGCTACTGGCGAGCGACCAGACTCACGCCGGAATAGGCCGTTTCACCTTTCAACTTGATGAAATAGGTGCCCGACCTCGCAGGTGAAAACCGCAGGGTTTCGACGCTCGCTGGGCCGCTCGAACGTGCGTCCGCGCCGCTGCTTCCAGGCTCTTTTCCAAAGCTCGCCGACAGCGAAACATTGCCGACCCCTCCATACGTCATGATGGTCAGGGGCTTGCCGGCAACAGCATTGAACCGGTAAAGGCGCTCCTCACCCATGGCGCCTGCAACCGTCAGCACACGTTTGTCTACCAACAAGGGTGCGGCTGACAACGCACAATTCGGATAGCACTCCGGCTCTACCACCTTGATCAAGGCAGCCTCGATATTGAGGATCCCTGCACCGACCGACCGGCCGCTGCCATTGAGCGGCCGCAACAATGGCGTGGACGTGCTTTGCAGCAACCCAAGCATCTGCGCAGTGGTCAGCGGAGTCTTGGCAACGCTTTGGATCATCGCTACCGCAGCGGCGACATGTGGAGCCGCCATCGACGTACCGTCATAGCCAACAGTGCGCCACTGGCCCGGCTCAGGCGAAGTGACACCACCATTCACCAGCTGGTAGATGCCCCGCTGATACGTCGAAACAGGCGTATTGGTACCACTACCGCCCGGGGCTGCAATCGCAACCTCCGGACCATAATTCGAGTATCCGGATTTCCCTCCATCCTCTCCCGTCGCGCCTACAGTGATTACATTCCTGCAACTCGAGGGGGAAAAAACAGCGGCAGGTGCGTTCGAATTTCCAGCAGCGACCACGATGATCGCGCCGCGGCCAGCCGCCAAGTCGATCGCTGTCTGCAGCGGCCCATTGCATTGCCCTGGTCCGCCAAGGCTCATGTTGATGACGTCAGCGGGATTCTTGTTGATCGGCAAGCCAGGGACTTCCAGCCCTGCTGCCCAGACCACTCCATCGATGACATCGCTCAACTGCGCGCCACATGACCCGATCACACGCACCGGCTGGACCTTGGCCTTGTACGCCAAGCCAGCCCCCCACGTGCCATTGTTCGCCTCCTGGGCAATCGTCCCGGCCACATGGGTGCCATGCCAGTTACTGTCCCGCACTGCCCCGCACTGCCCAGGTTCAGTCCAGTTCCCCATGTCCCAGCCGCCCGCAACACGCCCCGGCTGCTCCCGCCTGGAGTACCGTGGATCGCTGATCATGTCGTAACCAGGCAGTACATTGTTTTTGAGATCGGGATTATCCAACGCGATACCCGTATCCACGACGGCAATCACCACGCCCTCTCCCTGCGAGTACGCCCAGGCACCGGGCGCATGCACCCCCACCTTGGTATCGAAGAAATTCCACTGGTAGCGGTTGTAATCGGGATCATTCAACGTCACCGGCTCCGAAGCTGAAACGGTGAACATCCTGTCTTCTTCCACGCTCTCCACGTTCGGAGCGGCACGTAGCTCACGCAGGAAAAGCGCCTTCTCCGCTGCATTCATCTGCCGCGACGTCTTTATGACATTCCAGCCAGGCACGCCGGTGCGGCGTAGTAATGAAGCAGCCATGGGCGACCGCGCCGCCCTTCCAGCAGCAGCTGGCAGCGCGCGCGCCAAGCCGGTTCGACTGACGACAGCACTCATACTGCGGTTCAACATGCTGCTGTCACGCAACTCGATGCTTCCCGTCCGGTACTTGACCAGGAACTGTGTCTCAACCGCGCTCGTAGGAACTCCAGCAATTTCAGCGCCCCTGTTGACTTTGGTAACGGGCAACATCGCGGTTGCCGACTGTATCGGCAGGGCCAAAGAAATTGCTGCAGCAAGCAGGTATTGCTCTGTATTTCTTTTCATGAGAAATCTCGCTTTCCATGGACTGGGAGCGGCAGGCCGCCGCACGGCAACTGGCCAAGCTGTTGGTATTTGCGTGGATCATCGCGATCGCACCAGGACTTGACCCGGCTTGAACAAATCAGCTCTACCAGCCGAAGCCGGCACCGATACCAACCGAGCTGTCATCACTGCTGAAAGCACCGCCGACGGTCAGCGTGGCCCGCTCACTCAACGCTCGCTGATAGCCCAGGGAAAGCGCGGATTCGCCTCCCTGAAAGCCGATACCAACACCCATACGGTTGGCGGTGCGCACACCCGCAGCACTGACCGCCATGTTCAACATCGCAGCGCCCATTGCTCCCTGGCGGTCGATGCGACGATCCATGTGCCGCAGTTGCTTTCCGACGTCACCGCGGAGCAGATCAAAACTGTCGTTGAGGGCGGCGAACTTGCCATCGGTGTAATTGTTGGCCGAAGCGACACCCTGGTCCAACTGACGCTTGTTGACCGCATCCGTGTCCGTCGTTCCGGCAGCGACATTGGTGATCTGGCGCTCGTGCCCTTTGCTGCCCACGGATACAGTAGCGTCACGATCGGCGATGGAGCCTTGGCCCAGCGCCACTGCATTCGCAGCGGTGGCACTGGCGCCTTGACCAACTGCACTACTATTCAGTCCAGAGGCTTCCGCACCTTGACCCAGCGCGGTACTGTTGGCCGCCGTGGCAGCAGCACCCGCACCTACGGCGACACCATTCGTCGCTGCCGCTGCCACCGTCGCACCAGCCCCCAATGCCGTGCCACCAGCAGCCAGCACTTGCGCGTTGCTGCCCAATGCCGTGCCATCTGCACTGTCCGCCTTCGCCCCATGCCCGACCCCGGTGCCACTGACCTGGTCCGCGCTGGCACCATCGCCAACCGCAACCCCCTTGTCATCATTTCCTTCAAGCACCCGATTGCCAAGCACGGTCAAATGGCCATCGAGCGCAGCCAATGCAGCACCAACATTGTTGTATGTGCCACCTTGCACCACATAAGTGGGTGCAACAAAACTGCCCTGTAAACCCAATGCAGCGCCGCCGCCCAGCAAAGTGGCCATGGAGCTGAGCGCGTCGTACAACTGGCCGCCATTGATGCCTTGCATGCTGCCAGCACTCACACTGCCAGCGGCCAGGTTGTCGATAACCGTGCCGCTGGCACCGGCCAGCGTGGCCGTACCACGCTGATCATCGTCGTAACGAAGTGCATTGGCGGCGACGCCTTCGACATCATCGATGCGACCATCCAGACCATCCACACGCGACTCCACGACACCCAGACGCTGGTTTGTGGTGTACAGCTGACCGCCAGTGACCGCATCTCCACTCCCAGCCGTGATGCGTCCCTCACCAACGTTGACGATGCGCCGGGTTGCAGGACCATTGATGCCATCACCACTGCCCACGGAAATCACACCGCTTTCGATGGCACGTGAGCCCGAACCCAAGGCTACGCTGTCAGCAGCCAGTACCAAAGCATCTCCGCCCAATGCGACTGCCCCATTTGCCAACGCATTCGCGCGCTTCCCAATGGCGATGGCTGCATCACCAAACGCACTGGCGGATTCACCGGCCGCAACCGCACCGTCACCATCGATGGCCACTCCAGCATCACCATCCACGGAAGCTGCTGCCTTGAAGTACCTGGAAGTCACTGTCGCCACTTCTGATACGGCGTCGAGCTGCTGCTTGTTGACTGCATCGGTAGATTCGGTGCCCGGCGCAACATTGACGATTTGTCGTTCGAACCCAACATCACCCACCGACACTGTGAACGCTCGCGTAGCCAAGGACCCGGCACCCAGTGCAATGCTGTCATGCGCCCAAGCTCTGGCACCAAGCCCCAAGGCGATACTCTTCTGCTCGGTAGCCTCGGACATGATTCCCAGCGAAATGCCGCCGTACTCAGCGGCATAGGCCCCAGCTCCAACGGCCACGGAAGCGTAACCAGCAGCTTCGGTTAGAAAGAACTGTTCATCAGCCATGTACAAGCCACCCACAGCCACGGATGTATCCGCAGCTATTGCTGCGTGGCCAATACTTACTGCTTCGAAGTCTGCTGTTGCGTGGGCGCCCGCTGCGACCGCACCAAGATCGATGGCCTGTGCGGAATCACCGAGAGCGATGGTCAGGTCTCCGCCAGTCCAAGAGCCCCGGCCAGCAGCAATACTGGCAGCCCCCTGTGCCCACGCGCCATTCGACAGCGCAATGCTGTCCTCGCCCTCCGCTAGCGCGCTGCGGCCTAGTGCCAGAGCACCCCGATCCAGCGCCGTGGCCCCCTCGCCCAATGCCGTAGCACCCTCACCTATCGCGGTTGCAGCCTCGCCAATCGCACTGGCGCCGTAACCTTCCGCATAGGCGCCAGCAGCGCTCTCGTTACTGCCGTTGATGCTGATGCGATCACTGTCTTCCAGCTGAGCCGATGCTTTATCCAGCGCGGAAGACTTGTTCGAAGCATCTATCGCCTTGGTGACGGAATCGGCAAGCATCGCTACCTGAGTGCGCGCTCCTCGCGAAATCACTATCTCATGTGAAGCCAACAGTGCTGGGTCCAGCAAGCTTTCCTCACCGCCGGCAGCGATGGCAGCATGCCCTATCGCCGTCGCCGTGGTCGCATGGCCCACGCTGTCGGTATCGCAGACAGCAATGTCCGCGCTCAATTGGGCACAGGGAATTGCAAACTCGAAACTGTGCCCCATTGCGGCGGGGGCCACTAAAGCCGTAAAAGCCATTCCAACGGCAGCGGCCAGGCCACACATCCGCACACATGGCATCTTCCGAGCTTCACCCACGACCAGCGCACCACCCGATGTTGCAAGCTCGGACGTGACTACCCACAGTCGCCGCTCCTTGCTCCATATCTTGCGATAAATTCGATTCATCGAGAACCACTCCAAAAGAAAGAAAAATCAACTGTTTTTGCGCAAAGCTTCGCTACCGGATGCGTGCAACCGGTGCTTCGACAACGTGTTGAATTCCAGCCTTCCGGATCCCACCGGACGCGCCAATCTCACGACTGCCGCGGGCGCCTCATCCCTTCTGAAAATGTCAGCCGCCTGCTAGGTGCGATGAGTTTTGGACGATGGTTTCATGTGAGTCAATTCTTGAACTGGCCCACCAATCACGCGGATACAGTCCATGTTTCGCAGGTATTGCACACAGGCTTCCAGAAGGAACTCAGCGAAATCAACACTGTTCCATCTGCAATGGACACACCAACAACGGAGGGCTGGGGACAGCCAAAGGGCACGGCCGAGATACGCGTGGGCACCGCGCTGCGGGCTTTACAGGGGTTTCATGTGCAGGGAAACACTTTCCACGCAGGTACAGCCTCAACCACGTGATGTTTCTGCATCGCAACGCATTTTCCGCAAGCAATTCCGCACAGCCGCAAGGCTGTAACGCCCGAATTTTCCGCGAAGGCAGCGAAGCGAGCATGGAACGCGCAACAACCGTCGACCAAAAAAAAATCGCAGGCTTTCGCCTGCGATTTTCAATACATCGGTGTATCAGACCAAACGTTTCGCGCGGGCCTGCGATCAGCCGCACCACACCCTGGCGTTACGGAACATGCGCAACCACGGCGAATCTTCGCCCCAACTGCTCGGTGCCCAGCTCAGGTTGACCGTGCGCGGGGTACGTTCCGGGTGCGGCATCAGGATGGTGACGCGACCGTCGCTGGTGGTCAGGCCGGTGATGCCGTCGGGCGAGCCGTTCGGATTCAACGGGTACTGCGTGGCCACGCGGCCATCACCGTCGACATAACGCAGCGAGATACTGGCTGCTGCCTGGTCCACCGCACTGTCGAACTCTGCACGGCCTTCGCCGTGTGCCACTGCAACCGGCAGGCGCGAGCCGGCCATGCCACGCAGCAGGATCGACGGCGACTCGACGACTTCCAGCAAGGCGGTACGTGCCTCGAACTGCTCGCCGGCGTTGCGCAGGAACTTCGGCCAATGCTCGGCACCGGGGATGATGTCCTTGAGCTGGCTCATCATCTGGCAACCATTGCACACGCCCAGCGCGAAGGTATCCGGGCGAGCGAAGAAGGCCGCAAAGGCCTCACGCAGCGCCGGACGTTCAAGGATGGAGGTTGCCCAGCCGCGGCCTGCACCCAGCACGTCACCGTAGCTGAAACCGCCGCAGGCAGCGATGCCGCGGAAGTCACCCAGCTGCACGCGACCTTCGATCAGGTCGCTCATGTGCACGTCGTAAGCGTCGAAACCAACGCGCTCGAAGATGTTGGCCATTTCGATCTGGCCATTGACGCCCTGCTCGCGCAGGATCGCCACCTTCGGCCGGGCGCCGCTGGCGATGAACGGCGCGGCGACGTCGTCAGCCGGATCGAACGCCAGCTTCGGCTTCAGGCCCGGGGCGTTGAAGTTGCGCGCAATCGCACGCTCCTGGTCAGCCGCATCCGGGTTGTCACGCAGCTTCTGCATGGCGTGGGTGACCGACCACCAGGCATCGAACAATTCTTCCCAGCGCCATTCCACCACGCTATCGCCGGCCAGCTGCACGCGCACCACCGGTGCGGTGGTCGGGCGGGCGATGCGCTGTGCGCATTCGGTCAGTGCGTGGCGCTCGACCAGATCAGCGAACGCAGCACGGTCTTCCTTCGCGATCTGCACCACGGCGCCCAGTTCTTCGTTGAACAGGCTGCGGAACGGATCATCGCCCCAGGCATCGAGCACGATGTCCAGGCCCATGCGCGAGGCGAACGCCATTTCGCACAATGCGGCGAACGCACCGCCGTCGCTGCGGTCGTGATAGGCCAGCAACAGGCCGGATTCACGTGCATCACGGATCAATTCAAAGAACGCGCGCAGACGTTGCGGGTCATCCAGATCCGGCACGTCACCGGCAAACGCCGGCAGTGCACTGTGATCGGCTTGGGTCTGCGCCAGGATCGAACCGCCCAGACGCTGCTTGCCAGCGCCCAGACCAATCAGCCACAACTCACTTTCGGTTTCGCGGTCGAGTAGCGGGGTCAGTTGCTGGCGGGCATCGCTGACCGGCGCGAACGCGGTGATCACCAACGATACCGGCGACACCGACTTCTCGGCCTGGCCATCGGCCTGCCACTGCGCCTGCATCGACAGCGAGTCCTTGCCCACCGGGATGCTGATATCCAGCTGCGGGCACAGTTCCATGCCAACCGCCTTGACTGCGTCGTACAGCAGCGCGTCTTCGCCGTTGTGGCCGCAGGCGGCCATCCAGTTGGCCGACAGCTTGACCGTATCCAGCGCGGTCACCGGTGCGGCGCACAGGTTGGTGATGGCTTCACCCACCGCCATGCGCGCCGATGCAGCGGCGTTCAACAGTGCCAGCGGCGTACGCTCGCCCAGCGACATGGCTTCACCGGCGTAGGTATCAAACCCAGCCAGGGTGATCGCGACGTCGGCCATCGGCAGCTGCCATGGGCCGATCATCTGCTCGCGCGCGGTCAGACCGCCCACGCTGCGGTCACCGATGGTGACCAGGAAGCTCTTCGAAGCAACGGTCGGATGTGCGAGCACACGCAGACCGGCGTCATGCAGATCGATGCCGGCAGTCTTCAGCGACGGCCAGCGCGGTGCCGGCGGATGCACCGCATCGCGGTGCATCTTCGGTGCCTTGCCGAACAGCACGTCCATCGGCAGGTCGATCGGTGCATCGGCCGGGGTGTTGCCCGGGGTCGCGCCATAGGCAACGACCAGGTGTTCCTCCGCAGTTGCCACGCCGACGGCCGCGAACGGGCAACGCTCGCGCGCACAGATGGCGGCGAACTCGGCCAGACGCTCCTGCGCCACGCCGAGCACATAACGTTCCTGCGACTCGTTGCACCACAGTTCCAGCGGCGACAGCGAGGGATCGTCGGTGGGCACCTTGCCCAGGTCGATCACGCCACCGACATTGGAGTCGTGCAGCAGTTCGGGAATGGCGTTGGACAGGCCACCGGCGCCAACGTCGTGGAAGAACTTGATCGGGTTGTTCGTGCCCATGGCCACGCAACGGTCGATCACTTCCTGGCAACGGCGCTCCATTTCCGGGTTGTCGCGCTGCACGCTGGCGAAGTCGAGGTCTTCGGCGCTCTCGCCCGAAGCCACCGACGAGGCCGCACCACCGCCCAGGCCGATCAACATGGCCGGGCCGCCGAGCACGATCACCGCGTCGCCAGCCTGCAGCTGCAGCTTCTCAACCTGCACGCGATCAATCGCACCCAGGCCGCCAGCCAGCATGATCGGCTTGTCGTAGGCACGGGTGATGCCGTCTTCCGGCAGCTCGAAGCTACGGAAGTAACCGAGCAGGTTCGGGCGGCCGAATTCGTTGTTGAACGCGGCGCCGCCGAGCGGGCCGTCGAGCATGATGTCCAAGGCCGGTGCCATGCGCGGGTTCAGCGCGCGCGGCGCTTCCCACGGCTGCGGCAGGGTCGGGATGCGCAGGTGCGAGACCGAGAAACCGGTCAGGCCAGCCTTGGGCTTGCCGCCACGGCCGGTGGCACCCTCGTCGCGGATCTCGCCACCGGCGCCGGTCGCAGCGCCCGGGAACGGCGCGATCGCGGTCGGGTGGTTATGCGTTTCCACCTTGATCTGGAAGGCGCTGGGCACCACCGCTTCGCTGCGGTACTTGCCGGTGGCCGGGTCCGGGCGATAGCGCGCGGCCGGTTCGCCTTCGATCACCGCGGCATTGTCGCTGTACGCGCTGAGCGTGTGCTGCGGGGTCTGCTGGTGGGTGTTCTTGATCATCTTGAACAGCGAGCGGTCCTGCTCGTTGCCATCGATGGTCCAGCTGGCATTGAAGATCTTGTGCCGGC